>Ga0172382_10007910_pt1 | contig 14971 bp, 15 predicted proteins | sample Leawel138RmetaG_FD_122245 | JGI IMG/M metagenome (GOLD analysis project Ga0172382, IMG submission 122245) | Leachate microbial communities from a municipal landfill in Southern Ontario, Canada - Leachate well 138R metaG | ecosystem: Engineered > Solid waste > Landfill > Unclassified | place...
ATCACGCCACGCTCCTTTGCCCGCTTCTGCGTGGCAACGACGACCGATGCGCCGACGATCGGTACGGATGCGTTCATGCTCCGCTACGGCTTTCACATTGAGTACCCGCTCATAGTCCGGCACGCCGGCAGGCCCCTACCCCGAGTAAGCGCTCAGAAATCGTATCGGGACGCATTCCCAGTTCCAGGCCCGTGATACGCGACATCAAGATTTAGAACGAAGAGCGCGGGGAGACGCTGGTGTTCCGCCTTGGATTATTCTAAACTTTTGACGGTCGCCCTCGCCCCCATCGACAAGAACCTCCGAAAAATCCTTCCGCACCTCAAAGAACCTCCAATGAGAAGCATTCGCGCCTCGTGGATTGTTGGTGTCCTCGCCTTCACAAGCTGGATCGTGCCCGCGATATCGCAAGCGATGCCGGCACTCGCGCGGCAATACAACGTAAGCTGCGTGGCCTGCCACGATGCATTTCCGCGGTTGAATGCGTTCGGGGAGTCGTTTGTAGCAAATAATTTTCGAATGCCGCATTGGCGGCAGACCATGATGGATCTGGGCGACGAGCGGCTGGCACTGCCCAAGTCCTTGCCGCTAGCCATTCGCGCACAGGCCTTTGCGCAAGGCCGTGAGGGAAAAGATATCGATCCGGCGACCGGCCCGACCGGTAACGCCTCGAGCTTCGACTTTCAGGCTCCCTACCTCATCAAGCTGCTGTCGAGCGCACCGCTCTCTGAACACATCACGTTCTACTTCTACGCAATCTTCGCGGAGAAGGGCGGCAACGGCGAAACGCTCATCGAGGATGCGTGGTTTCGACACGACGACGTGCTCGGCTCAGGCGTGGGCGCACAGCTCGGACAGTTCCAAATATCGGACTTGATGTTTCCGCGCGAAGTTCGCCTCACCTTCCAGGACTTTTATGCCTATCGGGCTGCGGGCATCACCTACGACCGCGGCCTGATTCTCGATCGAGGCTTGGGTCCGCTCGAAATTGCCATTGGGGCCGTGAACGGCAATGGCATCACCCAGAACTTTGCCATCGATAGTCCAGGCTATCGCCGGCCCGACCAGATGTTCGACAACGACTCGCGCAAGAGCCTGTTTGGGCGTGTCGGTTTCACTGCAGGCGGAGTTAACGTCGGAATTTTTGGCCTCACAGGACGGCAGAAGAGCGCGGCGGGCTTCGCAGGCACCGTGACCGGCAACCGCGACACGGACAAGCGCATCCTCGGGCTCGATCTCTCCGGCAGTCTCACGCCGAGAACCCACTGGTTCGCCCAAGGCTTGTGGAACGAGTGGCAAGACTTCCTCGATGCCGAGCCACAACGCGATCTCGAATGGTTCGGTGGCTTCGTCGGCGTGGACCATGTCCACAGCGACCGCTGGACCTTCTCTCTACTCTACAATTATGCCGAGGCGGATGATTTTCGCGGGACCGGCTCGATTTTCGAGGGTATCAAGATCAACGCGCTCTCACTGGCCTCCTCATATTACTTCATGCGCAATCTCAAGGGCGTTATCGAAGTGAATGCCGATCTGCTCAGCAAGGATCCCGCAGGACCACCATACGTCGGTCACCAGACCCGGGAGCACTACCTGTTGATCGGGTTCGATGCAGCCTATTGAGCGGACGACACGAAGGAACGGTACTTCCGTTAGATACGGTATTCGAGCGTAAAAATTCTTGCTCCGAAGCGATTGATCTTTGCGGCATCGTCCGTCTAACACCAATACCTGGGTCTATGACGGTCGAGAATGCCCAATACTGTTAAAGCCGGCCCCGCCCGAAGCGGGAAGGCTCTGATCCACAAGCTCCTGCTGACCTTCATGCTGGCTGCCGCCTGCGCCGGGCTGGCTCGCGCCGAAGACGCCAAGGACCCTCCGCCATGGCTCGATGCAGCTCGCGGCAAAGTGGTCCTGCTGGATTTCTGGGCGTCCTGGTGCGCCCCCTGTCGCCAGTCCTTCCCGTGGATGACGGAGCTGCAGCATCGCCATGGCCCCGAAGGACTGCTGATCGTTGCCGTCAATCTCGACCGCGAGCGTCCACCTGCCGAGCAGTTCCTGGCGCAAACGCCGGCGGGCTTTCGCATCGAGTACGATCCTGAAGGCGAGCTAGCCACCCAATTCGACGTCACCGGCATGCCCATGAGCTTTCTTATCGACCGCCACGGCTGAGCGAGGGTGCATTCGATCTCACCTCGGGCGTACTGCGGCACGCCTGGCGGTTCGGTGCCGGTAAAGCGCAGCCGTCCGCGAGCAGTGTTGCAGCGTTACGCAAGTACATCGGATGGCAGCACGTAAGCTGGCGGCGGCCGGAATTAATCTTCCCGAAAGGCATGGAGATCGACTTTGGCGGCATCGGGAAAGAATACGCTGTCGACCGCGCCGTAGCTCTCACCCAGACCGCCACCGACGATCCGGTGCTGGTTAACTTCGGCGGCGACCTGCGTACCGCTGGCGCGCCGCCACGCGAAGGAGCCTGGCAAGTCGGCATAGAGTCTGCGTGCCCAGCAGCCCCCATACAAGACGAAACGCAACCAGCCCAAGCGCAGTAAACAATGCGCTTATTGCTGGTAGAGGACGATTCGATCCTCGGAAATGGCATTGAAGCCGGTTTGAAGCAGGCTGGCTTTACCGTGGACTGGGCTCGGGATGGCCGCAGCGCTCAAATTGCGCTGGGAACGACCATCTATGAACTGATGGTGCTCGATCTGGGCCTTCCGCGCGTGACCGGCTTGGATTTGCTACGACAATTGCGTGCGCGTGGCAATGATTTGCCCGTGCTGGTACTCACTGCCCGCGACACCGTACGCGACCGCACGAAGAAGTCGAGAGCAACGCAGTTGAAGTGCATATCCACAACCTGCTTAAAAAGCTCTTTTGCTGCTCGCGCGACTCGAACACGTCGAGCACGATGCACGCCAAGCGGTCGATCTTGGCCAGATAGCTGCGGACTGCATGGCGCAACGCGCAGACGAGGCTGGCCAGAAGGAAATCGAGTGCGAACTCGAGGCCGAGTCAGCCTGCGTCCTGAAAGGCGATCCGGCGATGCTGACAGTACTGCTCGACAACCTGCTTGACAACGCCATCAAGTACGGCCGCAGGGGCGGCCGCATCGTCGTCAGCGTGAGACGTGATGGCAGTGTACTACTGGTGGCCGTGAAGGATGATGATAATGGCGTTTCAGAGACCGACCGCGCTCGCCTGCGGGACCGATTTTTCCGTATTGAAGGCCAGGCCGTCCGGGAAGCGGCCTAAGATTGTCCATCGTGGAGAAAATCGCGGCTGCGCATGGTGGCACCGTTGACATCGGTGTCGGCGCGGACCGAGTGTGAGCGTGAGCTTTCCCAGTCGATGAATCATTTCAAGGATGCCCTATGCGAAACCTGAAGCGTGCCTTTTGGGGAGCGTTTCTTCTCCTGGTCGTCTTGTGGCTCATAGCCGAGCCCACGGTCTTTCGATCTTCTACCTTCTTCGGTTTGCGCGGAACCATGGTGCAATTGACCGGCGTTGTCGCCATGGGCTGCATGGGTCTGGCGATGATACTGGCGCTGCGGCCACTGTGGCCCCAAGTCTGGATGGGCGGCCTCGACAAGATGTACCGTTTACACAAATGGCTCGGCATCTCAGTCCTGGTCGTGGCCATCATTCACTGGATGTGGGCGAAATGGCCGAAATGGGCGGTAGGCTGGGGCTGGCTCGAACGTCCGGCACGCGGTGCCAAAGCTCAGATCGACCATCCGGTCGCGGCCTGGCTGTCGAACCAACGCGGCCTGGCAGAAGGCGTGGGTGAATGGGCCTTCTACGCCGCCATAACATTGATTGCCTTGGCGCTGATTCATAAATTCCCGTACCGGCTGTTCTACAAGACGCATCGTCTCCTGGCCGTTGCTTATCTGGTGCTGGTCTTTCACGCCATCGTACTGATGAATTTCAGCTACTGGGCTTCACCTGTGGGCTGGCTGACAGCGGTATTGCTCGCTGCCGGAACCTGGGCAGCACTCGTAGTACTGGCTCGCCGGATTGGCGCGAGCCGGAAAGTGCCGGGAACAATCACGTCCATGCGCTATTTCGCCGACGTGAGGGCTGTTGAAATCGAGACCGACGTGCAGGGTTGGCCGGGTCACAAACCTGGCCAGTTCGCCTTTGTCACATCACACGCCTCGGAAGGCGCACACCCCTACACCATCGGTTCCAGTTGGCACCCGCAAAACCCCAGGATCACCTTCATAGTCAAGGAACTGGGGGACTACACCCGCTGCCTGCGGGAAAATCTACATGTTGGGCATACGGTGAGAATCGAGGGGCCCTATGGCTGCTTCACCTTCGACGACGGCCGGGCGCACCAGATTTGGATCGGCGGCGGCATCGGTATCACGCCCTTCATCGCACGTATGAAGCACATGGCGCTCGAACAGAAGGAGTCGGACTGGCCGGCACACCAACGGATCGATCTCTTCCACAGCACCGCGGAAGTCGATCAGGAGGCGCTCGACAAGTTGACGGCTGATGCCGAGTCGGCGAATGTCACACTGCATATTCTGATCGACACGCGTGATGGCTTCCTGACGGGTGAACGCCTCCGGACTGCCGTGCCTGAATGGCGAAAAACGAGCATCTGGTTCTGCGGACCAGCCGCCTTTGGCGAGGCGCTGAAGCGCGACCTGGCCGCTCACGGATATCCTGTAGAACAGCATTTCCATCAGGAGCTTTTCGCAATGCGGTAGGCGGATAAACCCAGAAGTTGGGGCACGGGATTTTCACTGAGGCGCAGCAATGAACCACGGCAGCGACGATCGGGTTTGGCGAGAGATCCTCGAGTTCTGGTTTCCGGAGGGACGCTCGCTCCAGATCGACACGGCCATCCATAAAAATCATTGGGACTGGCGGATGCGTGGCGGTGCAGACAGCGAAATTACAACCCGCTTCTCCAAACTCACGGCAGAAGCAGCCGCGGGCCATCTGGATCATTGGGCGTCCGATCCGGACGGCAGACTCGCACTCATCATCGTGCTCGACCAGTTTTCACGATCGGTCTGGCGAAACAGCACCCGTGCCTTCGCCCAGGATACCGCGGCGCTGGCTCTGGCAATGGAAGGGCTATCGAATGGTCACTATCTCGCGCTGCCCACACCCTGGTTCAAGATCGTCCATGGTCTGCCGCTCGGCCACTGCGAGGGAGCAGATCACCTCGACCGCCTTGATCTGCTTATCGAGCTTCGCAAGGAAATAGCAGTGCAAGCACCGGAACACCTGCAACCGATATATCGATCCCTGGTGAAGCAGGCTCATGATGTACGAACGGTCATAGCCGCCTTTGGACGACATCCTCACCGCAATCAGCTGCTCGGCCGCCCATCGACTACCGCAGAAGAAACCTACGTAGCGCGAAGACAATTTCCTCATCTGCGGGTATTCGAAGGGTAATCGCCTGCAGGGCAACATTGGACCGCTGAGGTAGGACATGGCTTGTAATGCCCGGCATCGAGCGCCGATCCGCGTCCTGGTCGTGGACGATCACCTCGAACTGGTGAGCAACCTGTTCGCCTATCTGGAGCGCAGAAACTTCGTCCTCGACGCGACCAGGGATGGTGAGTCGGCCGCGGAACTCGGCACCCGCGGACACTATGACGTGCTCGTACTCGACTGGATGCTGCCGAGGCTCGATGGATTGCAGGTGCTGCAGCGCTTGCGTGCCGCCGATGTGGATACACCCATACTCATGCTCACTGCCAAGAGCGACCTTCCCGACAAGCTTTCCGGGTTTGCCGCCGGCGCTGACGACTACCTGACCAAGCCGTTTTCGCTCGCAGAGCTCGAAGCCAGAATTCTGGCCTTGCATGCGAGACGAGTGGGACGCGCGAAAGTCCTGCAAGTGGGCGCGCTGCGCTACGATCTGGCGTCTCAACAGGTCACTCGCGATGGCCGGCTCATTCAGCTTCACAGCGGGCCGCGGAAGCTGCTTCGATTGCTGATGAAAGAGAGCCCGGGTCTGGTCACCAAGGACCGCTTGGAAAGCGTGCTTTGGGGCGACGACCGGCCCGACAAGGATCTGTTGCGAACACACATCTACGAACTACGCAGGAGCTTGGATGCCGACCATCAGGCAAAGTTCTTGCAGACCATCCCGAAGATCGGTTATCGGATTGTCGATCCGGAATTCAATTCATGAAGCCTCGCCCACGCTTGAGAAAACTGCTCGTCGTCAGCCTCGCCTGTTACACGATCGTACTGTCGTTGGCCGTATCTTTACACGGCCACCTGGTCAACGAGTACGTAGAGAGCCTGATATGGGAGTCGATGCTGGAAAACGAGATGGCCTATATCAAGCGGAAGATTGCCCAAGACCCGGAATACGGCTGGCCCGATCTCGATGCCCTTCACTGGTACGGCGAGCGCGGTAACCGGCCTGTACCGCCGCAATTTCAGACACTGCCGGATGGCATGCACGATGAAGTGGTCGCGGATGGAAAGCTGTTCGCCATTCTCGTAGAGACCGGCGCCGAGGGGCGCAGAATTCTGGCACTCGATATCACGGATATGGAGCACCGGGAACTTGCAGTCGCAGCCGTGATTGCCGCCTCGATCATCCTGGTGATCGTCGTTCTGACCGTACTATCCTTCTACAGTGTGGACAGGCTGCTGCGCCCGCTGACACGGATGGCTGACGAAATATCGAATCTTCCTCCCGACGGTGGCCAGAGGATCGCGATCGCTGACAAGGACGTTCATGAGACGTATACGATTGCCGCCGCCGTCAATGGGTTTACCGATCGAATCCGCGACTATATCGAGCGCGAACGCAAATTCATCAACGTGGCCAGCCACGAATTACGCACGCCCATCGCAGTGATCTCGGGCGTGACCGAAGTCGTGCTGGATCATCCCGATGCCACACCTGCCATCAAGCAGCACCTGCTGCGTTCCAAACATATCATTGACCAGATGGAAGATCTGGTGGCGGTGCTTCTGACCCTTGCTCGTGCTCCGGATACGCTGGCTGCCCATTCCGATAACGTGGACGTTCGGAACGAACTACCCGCTATCGTGGCCGACCATAAGCACCTTTGCCAAGGGAAAGACTTGTCGATCACGGTGGAACTGGAGTGGCCCATGCCGGTGGTCGCGCCGCTTCACATCGTCCGCGTTGCGATCAGTAATCTCGTGCGTAATGCGATCGAGAATTGCGATCGCGGTGTCATTCGAATCTATTCCGATCGCCCTGGTGCGATCGTCATCGACGATCCTGGACAAGGAATGACGCCCATGGAAATCAGCAGAATCTATACTCGTATGGCCAAATCCGGCCAGAGCACATCAGGAGGGATTGGTATCGACCTGATCATGCGTATCTGTAGCCACTTCGGATGGAAACTCGATTTCGAATCGGCCGTCGGGCGGGGGACCAAGGCCACTCTCATCTTCCATTGAGTCTATGATGGAGCTACATAAGACCGCACTCGTTTTCCTCCTGCCATGACCCCGCCTTTCAGCATTCCATTTGCCGGTGCAGCCGGCGAGTTTTCCACATCAAGAGGCCGCGACGATTCCTCGGCTGCACGTTGTCGGCGACCATGACAAATGTCCAGGTACAAGCTATACGCAGCCGTAAACGCCGGCAGCAGATTTTGTAGCGCACCTACGGCATCCTGCTTGGATGAGAACAGAAAATAGCTCAGCGCCATCAGGCTGCCGGCCAAGCTCATGTACCAGAACAGGCGTGGAATCATTGGCTGTTGCGCTCGACGCGAAGCGACGAACTGAATCAGCCAACGTCCGCCGAACAACATCGCACCGGTCAGTCCGATCAGCTTCCACGGTGTCATGTGCAAGCCGGTCCAACCCAGCCACATGATCTCCTGGTCCATCGCGCTCATATCTTACGCCCCGGGCCAATTTCGCTCACAATGGGCACATGGCTGCGCTGCATCAGCCAGGATACGCCCAGCAGATCGCGGACGCCGACCAACGCACGACCCAGATTGGTGTACTTGGATTGGCCTGTACGGCGTGGTCGGTGGGATACCGGTACGCTCATCGTCTTCCAGCCGGCGCGCTGCATCAGTGCAGGCAGGTAGCGATGCATATGATCGAAGTACGGCAAATCCAGGAAGGCGGCGCGATTGAACAGCTTGATACCGCAGCCGGTGTCCGGCGTGTCGTCATGAAGCAGGCGCCGGCGAATGCGATTGGCCCAGTGTGAAGCCCAGCGCTTGCCGGCAGCATCCTGACGATCGAGTCGCCAGCCCGTGACCAGACGGACCAACGAATCGGCATTCGCGCGCGCCCGAATCAAATCGTGAATGTCAGCCGGATCGTTCTGGCCGTCGCCGTCGAGCGTGACGACCCATGGGGACAGCGCATACTTCACTCCGGTACGAATAGCGGCGCTTTGCCCGCAGCGGCACTGATGCACGAGCATGCGCAACTCGGGCACCTCGGCTGCCAGCGCGATCAACACGTCGCGAGTATCATCCTCGGATTGATCATCCACGCAGATAATGTCGAAAGCGACATGTCCGCGCAGATGCTGGATAATTTCGCGAACCAAAGGTGCGATGTTGCCGCTTTCATTGAAAACCGGAATGACGATGGATAGGGAGGTCATGGCACATCTCACGACGTAGCCCAGTATGCGACCCCGCAGGTCGGAGAAATGTCGTGGCCTGGCCGGCTGGCGCACGGTGCATTTGGCCTACGCGCGGCCCATCGCATGGTCTTCAGTCTTCGCTGCTATCCACAGGCTCGTCGGCGGACACTTCGCAGCCTGGGATCCAGGCATCGCCTCGCGCAAGAGCCCACGCCCGCCGGTTGGACCGGCCTATGTCGATCACCTGCTGGGGATCAAGGCACGGTCGGATGGCCTCTTTTCGCAAGAATAGCCAGCGACGAGTTGGATCTTCGAGCACCCATTCGTGCGCGCGCTGCCACTGAGCCGCACGTGGCTGCGTGAAGCCGAAATCCATTGCGCGCCGATCGGCTTGGAGAAGGTGCTGCTCGCGCCACCCCAACATAGCCAGGCCGGCATCGGGGCCGATGCGTTCACCGACACGCCGCATCAACGCTTGAGCGGAGCTGTCTGGGCTCAGGAGCGGCATGACACCCATGCCGTAAGTGGCCCACAACGCCGCAGTGACGATCACCAGCGCTATTTCCGGATGTCGCTGCCTTCCCCACCCTGTCGCCATGATCGCTACAGAGGCGGCTCCTCCAAAGGCCAGCAACCACCATGCCAGCGGCACCAACGTGGCGAGGTCCATGCCGCGGTCTTCGACCATCCACCGCAAACGCTCCGGCGACGCCACCAGCAACCAGAGACCCGCACCGATGGCCACGATCACCAGCATGCCCAGGTATCCCCAGAGCAAGGCACGTACGGCGGTACGCCGCAGCAGTGCCGGCACCAGCGGCGCCGCCGCAACGCATAACGCCGGTAGCACGGGAAAGATGTACACATCGCGCTTTCCAGGGCTGACGGTGAAGAATGCCAGGACCAATACTGCCCATGTGAGCAACAGTACGTGGCGTGCATCCTTGCGGCGGATACGCTGCCACCACGCCGGTAGTAGCCAGGGCACCAACAACGTGCCGGGCAGCCACAACGTCAGCATCGCTTGAAGGTAGTACCACGCCGGCTTTACATGATGCCAGGCGTCCGCGTAGCGCGTGCCGGTTTGCCTGAACAGTATTTCACGCGCGTAGGCGTGCGTTACCGGATCGGTAGAGGACAGCGCGGCGGACAGCATCGGCACCAACCAGACACTTGCGCCCAACATGAAAGCAGTTGTACCGGCTAGCGCATGCCAACGCTGCGATTGCACGGTTTGCCGAAACGCCACGCGAACCCACAGCCACGGAAAAAAAACCAACAGCGGCAGGAAGCCGACTCCCTTGGTCACCGTACCCAGGCCTGCAGAAAATGTACCCAGCGCCAGCAGCCACGGATTCGGTTTCTCGAGCAAATAGCGAAGCAGCGCCCACAATGACAGCGTGGTCATGCCCACCAGCACCATGTCGATCTGTGCACGCTTGGCTTGCAGCCCGAATTGCAGGCAGACGAACAGCCCGAACGTCGCATAAGGAGTGACCCGGCATCCCCATAGCCGGCGGGCCAGATCGCCCGTCAACCACAGCGTAAGCAGCGCCGCCAGGAGCGACGGCAGCAAGAAGGCCACTTGCCAGTCGCGTACCAGCAAATAGCTGGCCGCTTGCATCCACATGAACATCGGCGGCTTCTCGGCATACAGTTCGGTGCCGCGGTGCGGAAATAACCACTGGCCCGACTCCACCATCGCTTGCGCGGCGAGCACGAAGCGCGGCTCGTCAGCTGGCATGGGTTCACGCATTCCCAGGCCTGCCAACAGCGCAAGTGCTATCAAGACCAGCAGTAGCGGCACGGGGCGAAGGACGCGAGGGCGGCGGGAGTGTATTGAACTCATCAGGTTACGGGCAGTACGACACCACGCAGGAGAGTGGGTCATCGCATGTATGAAAACCGTCGCAGTCCGACAATTTTCTGACGTAAGACCTGCAATGCTTCAGGCCTGCGTCATTACTGTCCAGAGAACCTAGTCGATGCGGCTGCTGGTCATCGAAGATAACCGGAGTCTGGTGGCCAATCTCTTTGAGTACTTCGAGATGCGTGGTCACATCCTCGATGCCGCGCCTGACGGCGCTACCGGCCTGCATCTGGCTACCACCCAAATCTACGATGCGATCGTCCTGGACTGGATGTTGCCGAGGATGGCGGGTCCCGATGTGCTACGCCGCTTGCGCGAGGATCACGCCTCGGTCGTGCCGGTCATTATGTTGACCGCACGCGATGAATTGCCGGACAAAATCACCGGCTTCCGTGCCGGTGCCGACGACTACCTGACCAAGCCCTTCGCCCTACCCGAGTTGGAAGTACGGCTCAGCGCGCTGATGGCGCGCGCTCAGGGGCGCCAGCGCCGCAGCGTGCTGGAAGTTCATGATCTGCGTCTGAATCTAGCCACGCTGGAAATCACTCGAGCCGGACAGGTGCTGCATTTGTACCCGGCGTGCCGGAAATTGCTGGAGACGCTGATGCAGGCCAGTCCTGCGGTCGTCATGCGCCAGCAGTTGGAACACGCATTGTGGGGCGACGACCCGCCGGACGGGGACCTTCTCCGCTCTCATATCTACGAGCTACGCCGCCGCGTGGACGGCCCATTCCCGGTCAAGCTCATTCAGACCTTGCCGCGTACCGGCTACCGTTTGGCCGCACCTTACGAATCCCCCGCTCGTGACGACGCGTCGTAGCTTGCACACACAGGTCATGTCGTGGCTATTCGGCTATGCCGTAGCGCTCACCGGGGCGGTGATGCTGCATGGCTTCCTCGTCAACGAGTTCGCCGAGAATTTGGTGTGGGAATCGCTGTTGCAGCGCGAGTTGGAAAACCATTTGCAGCGTACGGCGGAAGACCCAAGCTATCAATGGCGCCACACCGACAGCCTGCAGCTCTACAGCACACCAGGGCAGGTGGCGCCACCCGCCTTGTCCGCACTGCCCGAGGGTGTGCATGACGATTTCTGGTTGAACGGTCGCGAAACGGTGGTACTGGTTCAGCGTGTAGACGGCGTAAACTACGCCATCGTCCTGGACATCGCCGATCTGGAAGCACAGGAGGCCACACTGACCTTGTTTGTGGCTGGCTTGGCATTGATCCTGGTGGTGGTGATGGGGCTGATGGTCGCATGGGGGCTGCGGCGATCATTGCGGCCCCTGCTGAGCCTGGCGGATGATATTGGCGCCCTGGCGCCAGATCGCGCAGGCCAGCATGTTACGGTGGGCCGGAAGGCCAGTTCCGAGTTGCATATCATCGCCAACTCGTTGAACGATTACCTGCACCGGCAAGACGAGTTTGTCGAACGCGAGCGTGTTTTCAATAACACCGCCAGCCACGAGTTGCGCACACCCATAGCAGTGATCGGGGGTGCCGCCGAACTGGCCCTGGACCAGCCCGGCCTGCTACCAGCCGTGCGCCACCAGATACAGCGAATCCGTCGCACCGCGCGCGACGTGGAGCACTTGATCACCTTGTTGCTGACGCTGGCCAAGGATCCCGCGCGTTTGATGCGCACCGACGATGTAGTGCTGTTACATGAGCTTCTACCGGAAATCATCGACGACCATCGTCATCTGTTGCGGGGCAAGGCGCTGTCGATTGTGGTAGACGAACTGGCACCGTCCAGCGTGTCGGCTCCGCCGCATCTGGTGCAGGCCGCCATTGGCAACCTGCTACGTAATGCCATCGAGAACAGCGACCAGGGAGACATTCACATTCGCCTGGAAACGGACGCTACGGTCGTCATCCAGGATCCTGGACACGGCATGACGCCCGAGGAGATCAGCCGCATCTATACGCAAATAGCGCGCGGCGGCAGCCGGGAGGGTGGCGGCATCGGCCTGGAGCTGTTGGGCCGGCTGTGCGAACACCTGGGTTGGACGCTATCCATCATGTCCACACCAGGACGTGGCACGCTGAGTCAGCTGCGTCTGTTGGATCGCAGAAGCATGGCCAGTACGAACCAGGCCGCCTTATAATCAAAATCATGATTTCTCGGCCCGTCCCGAAGACATCGGCGGCCTCAATAATCAGCAAAACGCCTTTTACCCCGCGCATCGGATCCAGCCGACCCTATTGCAGGATTGAACGAACGCACCCCCTCAGCGAGGCTGCGCACGCGCACGGGGGAATCACCGTCGGGATTACTCCGGAGCATTGACCTGTCCTCAGGGTGTAACCTGTCACATTTGAGAGGGGCGCGGCCGCTGCGCCTGTGCTTAGACTGTCAAAGAAACCGGGCCGAAATGAGGGTGACGACCGGGGAATCAGATGCGTGAAGGCGGGCCGAGCCAGGGGAGAAAGCTGCAAGCCTTGCCTGTTTGCGGTCTTGACGTTAAAAACACTACAGCTACGGGCAAACCAGGGGATCGTTATGTATCAACTCGAATCGAGGCAGCGGCGGGTTGAGTCACACCCGTGGCAGCCCACATCCTTCGTACGCCCGGACCAGCAATCCGCCGAGATGGTCGATCATCTGATCGACTTTGCAACCACCGTGGCCAGCGCGCGCTCCGCGGTTTTCTTCTGGGCCGGGCCGCAGTGCGAGATTCTCGCCCCGCAATGCCTCAACATTCGGGAAGATGCTCTTGGGGCCTACACAGAATGTGTAGGGCAGCAGGATCCACTGCACATCAGCAGACTTCGGGAACGGCAAAGCCGGATAGCCGTGCTCAGTCAGCATCAACGGCAGTATTCGGTCAGCCTGGATTCCGAGTACAAGACTCACCTGGCGTCGATTCATGTGGGTGATGAAGTCGTCCTTGTCTTCTGGCGAGGGAGAGAGCCGCTTGCCTGTCTTTCCCTGTTGCGCACCCCGCGGCAGCGACCTTTTTCCCTGGACGGATTCGATTGGCATTCACTCAGAAGCTTTGTTCAGGCTTCATTGAACTTTCATTGGCGCGTACGCTCGATGAATGTGGAACATCTGTTGACGTACCGGTTTGGGCTGAAGCCGCGTGAACTCGAAGTCGTTCGATACATCTTGTTTGGGAAAAGCAATAGCCAGATTGCAGAGATCCTGGGTATCGGCATCCCTACGGTGAAGACTCATATTGTCAGCATTCTCAACAAGACGGGCGTCGATAGTCGCCTGGGGATCGCCTGCTTTGTCCATGGTCTCGAGATCCCGCAGTCAAACTCCTTCGCATACCAATCCGACGCTCCAGGTAGTAGCCACAAATCGGCGATCGATGCAACGCCTGTATGGTCGTAGTAGCCTGCTGACAAGTAATCGCCGGGGAGAATCCATCCATGCCACTTCGGAATGCCTTGCCTGCGTCCGACCTCCCGCCCTCCCGTGGGAGCAGCGCCACGCGCGCACGACACAGCCTGCTGTTGATGGCAGGTCCCCTGCTCCTGGGCCTGTCCGGTGCGGTCTTCTCCGCAGATCCTGCGACGCCCTCCGCCACCACGAAGCCCACACAGAGCCCGGCCGCGACGATCAAGCGCAGCACCCCCGATGTCGATTACATCGACCCGGCGTTCTACAAGTCGATCAACGTCAGCCAGACGGTCCGTGCCAATGATACGGTGTACTTTTCCGGCATCGTCGCGGCCACCGGCAACGGAGAGGTTGTTGCGAAGGGCGATGCCGCTGGCCAGATACGATCGGTGCTGCGAACACTCGAGCGCCTGTTGGCCGAAGAAGGAATGAGCTTCGCAAATCTGGTATCGACGACGGTCTATGCAGCTGACATCGATGCCATATCGGCGCAGCTTGCAATATTCGCCGAAGCGTTCGAGGGCCATCCGCCCACCATGACGCTGATCGAGGTCAAGCGGCTCGCCTCGCCGGACTATCTGCTCGAACTCGTCGCGGTCGCGGCGCTGTAAACGACAGATCACACCCTCGAAGCATACTCAAAGTCCGGCTGTGGCTGCACGAGATCCTGGACGATATCGTTCACCGCCCGGTTGGCCTGGTCGATGGCGGCCTGGGTGAGGGCCACACCCGATGCGTCGGAGTTGGCGATGGCGATGAGATTGAAGCGTTTTCGGGCAACCACAATGGGCTCTTGATCCGGCCGCGGCGGTTCCGGATCGAAAAGGCTGTTCATACCGCCTGCCATCCCGTGGCCGAAGCGATTGACGATCATGCCCTCGATATCCTTATCGGCATCGAATCCGTAGGGACCCAGGATTCGCTGCAGCTTGATCTCCAGGTCTTTGTGATAATCGGCTGCCGTGAGGTCGACATGCCGAGTCCGCTCCGCCCGAAAACTGGCCCGGGGCTCCAGATCCGAGGTCCTCCAATTGTTCCAGGCGGTGATGATCACCGGCTCATCCGGATGAGCCACGCGCTGATCCACACCTAGACACGGCACCTCGTATCCGCCGCTTGGACCCCAGATGTCCACATGCATGCCCGGCATGGTCGGAAAATAGAG
>Ga0172382_10007911_pt1 | contig 14968 bp, 17 predicted proteins | sample Leawel138RmetaG_FD_122245 | JGI IMG/M metagenome (GOLD analysis project Ga0172382, IMG submission 122245) | Leachate microbial communities from a municipal landfill in Southern Ontario, Canada - Leachate well 138R metaG | ecosystem: Engineered > Solid waste > Landfill > Unclassified | place...
ATTTGAATTCCAGATTTTGTGTTAATTCTGTAAAGTTATGTTTAGCCTGTAAAGTATGTAAGTAATCAGATTCAGTTACCCTTGTAAGCAATACATTACCAAATGCGTCTACTGTGGGTATAATATTTCTTAAACCACAAGCTCTTTGAATTGCCTCATTGACAGATTCACCTAATTCAACAGTAAACTTGTCAAAATTTTCGGTAACTTTTATTCCCTCTTGTATAGATACAGATAATCCGTACGGCTTTATTAATTCGCCGATAAGGGCAACAAGGGAAATATTTTTCCAAGAAGTGGGTTTCATTTCCACAGAACAATCTATAAGATCGCTTGTTTTAGTTCTTCCTTGAAAGGAGTAGTTTACGCCGTTCTCACTTCTTGACAAACTTAAGGAATCAACATAACCAGTTAATATCCTAACGTCACCTAAAAATATTGCTATAGGATCATACTCATTTATTGAAATTATCTTTCCATTCTTACCGGGCACCTGATGAAAGCTAAATCCATGAGCAAGTGAATCTAAGGACCTATGAACCTGAACAGCTTTCCAACCTACTATCTCTTTGTTATTCTGGATTATTCGGATTTCGTTATTCAATTGTCACCTCCAGATCAGTATTACTCGGTAAGAATCCTGGGTGCTCAACTGAATTTCTATCAATAATATCCTGCTCCTTATCAATCGTACCGTACAATTCATAAGAAAGCACAAGCGCTGGTAATGGAGAAGATTTATTTACGGTTGTGATACGAGCCAAATCACCCAACTTTTCTTCAAGCGTGGAAAACAGACTTACCTTAAAATCCGCAAACAAATTATATTTTTCTTCCGTAATAAACGGATCTGCTTTTAAAATGTCAATTATCCAAAAAATCTCATTAACATAAGACCTTGCCTCACGTACACTTGAAAAATTAATATTAGTGATTAAGCCACCGAGCGTTGCAATTGTATAGTTTATAATTAAATCATCTATGGCGCCTGCAGGATCTTCCGATTTATCGCTATACTGCATTAATTTTGCATCATCCAGCGTATTGCGTAAAGAGAAGAAAAGGGATCTGGCTTCTCTATCAGATACTTCCTCATCACCGCTTTCAGGTATTAAACCGAAAGTTATTAATCTTAACAAAGAGCTTGAAAGTTCGGCTCCGTCTGTTATTAGCGTTTCAACCATTTCCAATGTTTTATTTACTTCATGCACAAAAGCCGGAATATTACTATACAATTTCTTAGCATTATTAATAGTAGTAATACCGACTTGCAATGTTTCTTGTGCGGCAAATATTGCGGAGAATGGTTTTCTTGCCAGAGAATATACTGATAAAAAGGTGTCATTTACAGTAGAGAAAAGTCTTTGCCTAATGTTGCGTACATTTAGAGAAGGAACAATTTTTTCCTGTGCAAATTTTGCGGTTCCCTCTTTAACAAAGGATATTAAAAATCTTGCAAGTCTTCCTTCATCATACGTTTCGGATATCTCGAAAGTTACAACTTCTACAGTTATTCTTCCGAAATACGGATGGATCAATACACCAGGTGAACCTTCATTCAGAACGTCAATTAAAGCATCTCTATCCGTAAAGTAATCATCACCTATAACATAAGCATTTATATTAAAGCCAGGATTCAATTTACCTAAGTCTTGTATGTTAACCGAATCTCTTCCAGGAAAAACGTCAATAATTTTTCTTCTACCGCCAGCTAAGTTGTGGTTCTGAACCTTAAACGGTATTCCTTTGAAACTTGCTTCCTGATACTTTTCTATCCATTCCATTAGTAAGCCATCCCGGGTTCAAGTCTACCTGATGAAGTTTCAATATCAAGACCACCGTATTCTTCAACGTCAACCCTACTACGAGGAGGTGCACCTTCAATATGTAAAGTACCCTCAAACCTTGATTCATCCCTCGAAATGGTTGCGTCTAATTCTCTTTCCGCACCTACAGAAAGAGCCTCGTCTGAGCCCTTTCCTTTACCTAATCCGAAAAATTTTCCAACTCTTGAAGCCGCTTTTCGTACATTTTCAAAGCCAGATATTACTTCCCTAATAAGATCAATCCATGGCGCAAAAATAGCAGTCATTATTTTAATAGCAGTTTGTAAAATCTTAGGTACTGCTCCCCAAACTTTTTCCCAAGTACTCTTAATCCATCCGACAATGTCATTCCAATAAGTAAATAATACGGAAAATATTGCAATAACAGCCGATACAGCCGCAACGATACCTATAATTATTGGGGATAGCTTTGCAAATACAACCATTACTGCCCCAGTCAATAACAACAAAGGCCCAATAATAGCAACAAGCGCCGCGATAACTACACCCATCACAACAAAATTTTTATTTAAACCTGACAACCAACGCATAAGTTCGGTAAGTTTTTGCATAAACTTTGTGGCAAATTCAAGGACACCACTTTCGGCGATTAACAATTGAAAAGATTCAAATGCGGAAGCAAAGGCTTTCTGAACACCTGCGAGTCCTTCCATTTGACTTTGTGCGGCAGTTCCTGCTGCCCCTTCTACATTCTCAAGTTTACCTACAAGATCATCAAAAGCACCGACTCCTTGATTGACAAGAGCTGCCATTGCAGGCCCAGCACGTAAACCGAAAATATCTAACATATCGGCAGTAGATGCGCCTGCGTTCTCCAGTTCATAGATTACCGCACGTAAACTGGTTACGTTACCTTCGGCATCAACAATGTTTTGTTTAGGAATCCCTAATCTGTCAAGTGCTTCTCTGGCAGATTTAGTAGGCTTTGCTAATATAGCAAGCGATTGCCGCAAAGCAGTACCAGCACGTGAACCCTTTATACCAGCATCAGATAGTTTACCTATTGCGGCAGTTGTTTCTGCCATTCGAATACGCATTCCAGCCGCAACAGGAGCTACGTATGACATAGCCTCACCAAGCTCGTGTAAATTGGTATTACTGCTTTGAAAGCCTTTTACAAGTAAATCTGATATCGCGCCAGTTTCTGAGGCATCTTTGTTATAACCTGTCAAGATATTAGAAACGATATCCGCAGTTTGACCGAGGTCCATTTGAGCGGCAGCGGCAAGATCTAATGTTGCAGGCATTGCGGCAAGGATTTGATTAGTCTCAAATCCAGCCATACCTAAATAGCCCATAGCCTCGGCTGCTTCCGATGCGGAAAAGGCAGTAACTTCACCGAGTTCACGGGCTTGTTTACGGAGTGCATCTAATTCCTCACCAGTAGCTTCTGTCAAGACGCCGACGCGGTTCATGGCTTTTTCAAAGTTAGCGCCCGCCTCTAAAACACCTTTACCAAATGAGACTATAGGAACAGTAAAGGCAGCCGTCATTGCACCGCCTGCAATAGTAAACTGTTTACCTAAAGCATTAAGTCTTTTTTGAGGACCGCTAAGAGATTTGGAAAGTTTGTCAACTCCCGATATTACTACTCTAAGGTTTGCCACGACGGACACGCTTATTTATCTCCTTTACTCTTGACATCCAAAACTTTATATCATCGGCATCAAATTCCCAAAGCTCACTCGGAGGAAATTTAAAAACATACGCAAACAGGCCGAGAGATTGTTGCCAATCTACTGGCCAGCATTCGGCAAAAAACTGTTTATTTCCTCCGCTAATTTTACCATGTCGAAAGCGCCGAGTTCTTCTATTACGTACATGGGCTCATTACACACCCTCGATATAAGGGAAAGCGTATCATCAAAGGTCATATTCATAACCTTTACGCCCTTGAAATGCTTTGCTTTAGGACTTTGCCCAATGGTAAGTTCTGTTATTACTCTTTTCTCACCCTCCTTAGATATTATCTCGATAGGATCTTTAAGTGTAATTGTTTTAGGAAATCCACCTTTACCCATAACTACCTCCATAAATTAAAAATTGTGTGATTTACCGAATTTCTTCGGCGTCAAGTCCGTGAAATAAAACTTCTATCTCACCTTCCTCTGTTGATATATCTCCTTCTCCAGCATACCAGGCATTCTTAAGGATGATTACCTTTCCGTTTTGCAACTCAAGGGTAATGGTCGCATTTGTTACGTTCAGAATATCATCAACGCTAAGATTTCCAGAATCAGTTATAACACCCTCTATTCTCGGAGCCTGTACCTCAGTTTTATATCCGTGAACAGAAGAAGCACCGATTATGGGCTCACGTAAAGGTCTGCCGAGATTATAAGTAAATTCTCCTTTAGCATCCCTTTGTACGCCGTCAATTTTGAGATAAAATATACCCGCTCTTGCTTTACTGTCGGACATATGTAACTCCTTTCAATATTCGATACTTCAAAACCAGATATTAGAGAAGGAACTGAATAGTTCCAGCGCCAACTCTGAATTGATTAATAAGATTCGGTGACAATAGGAAATTCAATCTGTTCGGATCAGAGGCATCCCTCTCAACAACAAGATCCTCTTTGAATTGCTCAATATCCTCAACAAGTCCGAGATCTTCCTGCCATGTTTTGAAAATATTGATTGCCTCACTTTTCGCAAACTTAGGTGTAAGTATTTGCTGATTAGAAGGCAGCCTCACCCCGTCATTTGCAAGTTTTGCCCTGGGATATTTTGTTAAGAAAGTATTCCGAAAATCAAACCTCAAATACATTAAAGTGACCATAGTGTTTGTGTCAAGATAAGCAGTATCTGGAGCACCCATAGGATTAGTACTATACATTGTGATTGACCTCTGAATACGCACCACGTTCCCATTATCAACATAAAACGTGGAAATTCCAGAAAACAGTAAGGAGTTATTATCCTGCCAGTTAAATCTGTCAATTACATCTGGAGCAGTAATGCCTCGCAAAGGTAAAGTTTGAAAAGGACGTGCAGGATCCACTTCGCTGGAAGAGGCTTCTTGGGCGCAAACAGCGGTAGCAAATTCCTCAGGAGATTCGGGAATTGCTTGGCAATGCTTACAAGTTACGTGAGGAGAATTCCGAGTTGAGCCGAAAGTATTCAGATCACCAACAGAACCTCTTTTTCCTATGTATGCTATCCCGTCGATCATTCTGATAGGCCCGAATCTGTCGTCCAATTCAGCTTCTAATGCGGTAAGATTTGCATTATCAGTCCATGGACAAACAAACATGTGGAACCACTCATCCCCAAGTTTGTCAAGTATGTCGGTTATGTCAGGATTTCCGTCACCATCTTCCATCTCTACATTGTCAACATCGGTAGACACACCATCAGGGAGCATTGCATCATCCGAAAAGTTGACCGAAATGTCAAGATCATTACCGTTGATTCCAGCGTTCTTAGCGGTAAACGTTATAACGCCAGCATCATTTGTTGCGGTCACTGGTAGCAAACTGTTAGCATTTACTTCCGTGACAATCTTATCCGCTATTGCGGAAGCGTTATCATCTGCAAGAATACCAACGTTTACTCTTTTACCATTTACACGTAAAGGAAAAATACTTGAGCTGGCTGCTGTACCAGATACTGTCAAATCACCTGAACTTTTAACGCCAGCAGGCAGATCAACAATTGACATACCGTAAACTTCCACAGTATTTGTGTTTGCAAACCACTTTTCAAACATACGGGCAATTTGACTTCCTGCACCGTAAAACTTATTAGCTTCATCAGGATTACGTACAAGGTTCAACTTCAAAGCCTCTTTCGTACCTGTACTAAGTTTCTGCCCCATAATAAGAACTTTATATTTCAGCAAACTTGGTCCAGATACTGCCCGTGTAGGATCAAAATTTACATAGAAATAAGGAACTCTTATATTTGAAGGAATTGACATGCTAACCCTCCTCCTCGTGTTTAGGTAAACTGTTTACTAAGTATAAGTCATTCCGTTTAATACGACGCCTGTAAAATGAATTATTAGGCACTAAATCACCTTCGTTATTAACCTGATTCGGTGGATCTTCTTTGTAAATAACTTTTCCATTTACGGGTTTGACAAAAAGTAAACTCATTTTAACCCCCAAATCTAATAAGATCTTTCGCAATCTTTTGTTTTTCTTTATCATACTGAATAAAGATTTCAGATAGTTTTTGTGGCTGCTCTGTGGCGTATTCTAAGCTATCCAGGTACTCGACTTGATACACAAGCTGTATAGTGCTTATATCTTGCTGTCCTTCGTCCGAGACAGTGCTTGGCGTCGTCCTCAGATACTTTACATCTTGCACAAAATCCAAATTCAAATATGCATTATTTTCCATTGTATATTGAACTTCTAAAGCCCGAGCATCGAGCCAACTATCAGCTTTCGGATTGAAATAGCAAAGAATATGAATGTTAATGTCAACCATGTTCCAGTAGCGTCTCGGTTTACTATCTTTATCGTTACCAGTTTCTCCTGTAAAGTATATCAAAGCGCAAGGAACTTCCGATAACCATAAAGAATTAGGTCTCGACTCGAACACCTTATTGCCTACGTCAAGATTATCCTTTAGTAAAGAAACAAGGCGTTTACGGATAATATCCCTAAAATGGATCAAATTGTTTTGCTTAATTGACATTTGGCCTCCGTTTTAGAAATATTGATGATAACCCAGTTCCGTCAGGTTCTATTCTATCAATGTAATACCGAACGTTCTTTATAATGAGACTATCCCCATTATCTGGAGTTTCCTTAAAAATATCTGAATCTATTTGACAAAATGGTTCGGTTGATGAAACGCCAATTTTCTCACCTGAAATTTCAACATACGGATCATCAAAAACTACACATACTGGATACTTTGTTCCTGACTTATGTAAATATTGAACAGTTTCTCCAAACTCTTTAGGATTCAAGAAAGCTCGACAAATATCCTGATGCATTAACTCCTTGAATGTTGACAAAAGTTGTTCTTCAATAATAGGAGAGCCGACCACTGGTACGCTCACAATGGAGGTAGCTATAGTCAACGTGGTGGTAATTGACGGTTTAGATACCAGTGAGTCGGCAATTATTGAGAAAGGACGCAACATTGTTTGTCAACTCCTATCGACAAAACTAAAAATCTTATTCGGATCATCAGGCCAGTTTATAGGAATATTCTGACCGCTAAGATTTAACGGTAAACCCTGGGCATCCGAAATCAGAAAAAGTAAAGGTGACGTGGAAGCAGAGCCCGACTCTTTGTAAATGATTAAAAAATGGGCTTGCTTCTCACTAACGACTCCGCTCACTATCGTATCTTCGGCGTCAAGCACGCCTCGTCCATCAGTTGACTTATTATTTAATGGTGCGAATGTTAACCGCTCAACTTCAGGCACATCCGACAAAAATTTATGGTTGACAATGTCCGGAGAATAGTTCGGGCCGACAACCACAACGTTGATTGAATCATTTGTCCAATCAATATCACCATTTGCAAATAAGTCCAACGCATTGTCGTAAGGAATATTCATTACAACAAACCTTTCGCGGATTTGATTATTTTCGGAGCAGTAGCTTTACCGATACCTTTAATCTTTGTCAAACTTTCAGGAATCGCATTAGCCAAATCCTCAACAGTTTCAATACCTGAATCAAACAGGGATTCTGCCATAGCCTGATCTATTCCATTAACTTTACAAAGATCATCAAGCATTTCCTGATACTCTTCTTCGGTAATAACTTCCCCTTCAACGGAATCTGCATCAGAAGCACCATTATCAGGAGTTTCCTGAGTAGTTGCCTTTTCAGAAGAGCTTGCTTTATCTACGTAAACAGCGGCTCCTAATTTGATTAATCGAGCCTCTTCTTCCGCAGAATATTTGAGAACAGTGTCCTTATCATGGACACCGCTCCCATCAATTATTCTTGTCAATACTTTAATCAAAGCTGACCCCTTTCCCTTAGTAAACAGTAGCACATAAGAAAGAATCAACCTGATGCGGAACAAGTAAAGGTGCCGATTGCAACATAACCCATCTTGCAGAAGGATCCTTTGAAATCCAAGATTTTGGAAATCTTGCAATTTCTATCTCATTTTCCACATCTTCTATCGCACCATAATGACGAGTAGCCCGTGCGCCGTCACCAACCATGATTACAGATTGATCTTTGACGTACTTGGTAAGAGCACCTGTATCTGGATGATTGTATGTTCCTGCGTAAACCCAAAGATCAATTCCGGGCTCATTCAGGTAACCGAGATATCGAACACCCTCTCTGTTGTATTTCTGAGGATTGATTTCTCCCATGACAATTCTCCGATTGTCAAGGAGTTCCTTAACACTTTTACAACGGAGCAGATTCTGTCCAGCGCCGACACCAAGAATTGCTTCTTTCGGATAGAGTCCAGAATCATCGGCAATCAACTGAACCCAATCAGAAAAATTCTTTATAGGATCAGCGGTATCGTGTTCATCCCATTTTGCATCATTTGCAAGAGCAGGAAGATGGGTTTCAGCAAAGGCAAAATCAATTTCCTCATCGTAGCCAGTACCTTTAACTGTAATCTTACCTTCCTGAACAGCCTGAGCAGCCTGAAGCTCTTCAAGCCTGTCAAGACGTTCACCGAGTTCTTTAAGATTCTTACCGATTTCTTTTCTTGCACGTTTAGCGGCAGTATCTTTCATATAAACGGTTTGACCAGCAGGTCTTTGAAGAAATTTATCAGCCTGAGTTGTCATTTTTTCCTTGACATAAGGAGCTTTATACGTTTTGGTAGAATAGCCCTTGTTTTCAACGGTTTTACCCTCATGCTGTGGTCGAACGTAGACAGCAACCTCTCTACCACCCTTTACAATATCAATATCGATATTCCTTGACCCATGCGTTTCGGTATTACCGAAAATATGCCGTGTCAAGAAAGTAGTGGGCTCGTAGTTTTGCTCTAAAGCCCGTACCATTACTCTGGTATCATACATACTTATTGACATAACTTTTATACCCTTTCACTTGAATCATTTACAAGAATGCCAACTTCGCGGAGTTCCGCAATGTGATCGGCGACTTCGGTTGATTCATCAACAATAAGCGCATTCCCATTGAAGTGACCAGTTTTTGCCGCAACGGCAACAGCATCATCTGCGGTTTCGCCTGAGCCTGTGTCAACATCATGCAGGAGAACGTACTTTGCCTTTTCTGATCCGTCAGCAGGATCAGCTGCCTCTGCAACCAGCTTTGCTTTACCGGTGGCAGTAACTATACCCAGAACAGAACCTCTTTTTACGACGCCTTGACCTGCAAGAACTGTGACCTCATCCGAAGTAACAGGGAAGTCTCCGTAAAATAGGTTATCTGCAACATAGGCATTAGATTTAGATGCTAAACTCATAGTAAAGACCTTCTTATTGTTAAGAGTTATTTAATGCCTTCAGCCATATCTTCGGATATAGCCTTAAGTTCTTCCTCTTCCGAAGCGTAATCACCAGAAGAGCTGCCAAGTTCTTTTGACTGTTTACCTAAATCCTTAGCATCAGCCGTAAAACCAGTATCGATTGGAAGAGTTCCTTCCTTCTGAGCCTTGAGAATAGTCATTGCCACTTTCTCTGGTGAAGAACCATCAGCTTTTGCTTTACTGATAATGTCCTCAGCACCGGCGATACTAAGGTCGTCAATACTCTTAATACGGTTACGCTCCTGAGTAACTGCTTCCTTTATCTTGGCGTCAACTTCATCGGAAGTAAAGCCAGGATTTACGGAAGCAACACCTTCCTGAAATACCGATTGGTAAACGTCATGGTGTTCAGCTTTGAGTTTATCCTTTGTTAAACTCATATTACCTCCTTTATTTGTTGTAGAAACAATACCTTTAGTCAAAATAACATCAGTCAAAGAACTGATACCGTCAACCATTCCTTTGTCAACAGCGTCTTTCGCCAAGAACATATCGCCTTGTCCGTAGTTATTGTAAACATCATCAAAAGAAGTACCTCTGAAATTAGCCACATCTTCTATGAAAATTTTAGCAAGTCCGTCAAGTATTCCAATGAGTTTTTGACGTCCAGGATCTTTACTTATATCTTGACGTTTATTAGGAGACAATGTGGAAACTATCTCAATATGTTTAACTCCCTCACGTTTATCCCTTTCGCTTGTATCGGTATAAGAGGCTACTACGCCTATGCTTCCCACTTCACCTGTTTTATCGATATAACTTCGATTACAAGCGGAAGCGATCCAGTAGGCTGCGCTTGCGGCCATTCCGTAAACATAGGCTATAGTAGTTTTACTTGACTCATTCACCATAGTCGCAAATTCGTGGATGCCCGTTATTGCGCCACCTGGAGAATCAATCAATAACACAATTTCCTGCACATCCGAGCTTTCTTCCGCAATCTGAAAATCACTCATAAGTGTTGAAATAGATGCAATGCCAGAGATATTAGAAAAGAGATTAGCTTTCGGTATAATAGGTCCCTCAATAGGAAGTATCGCTTTACCATTTTTAATATGAACGTTGGTAGCTTCTCTTAACATAGGCAAGCCGTCAACAAAAGAAGCAAAAGTGGAAGGGGATCCGTGAAACGTTTTCCTATCAACCTTAATCCCATCTCTATTTACAAAGTGATAAATGCCCTCAAGTGCTTCTGGCTTAATAGCCCAGCATGTTGACACTATAGTTTCCAAAAGATTTTTATTCATCCTTAGCCCCATTCTCATTTGTATTACGTAAATCAGGATCTATATTCTGCATATTACTATCAGAAGAAGGATATGGGAATTTATTATCGATAATGGAATCCCGTTCACGTGATAACCTATGTAAAGCATCATCCCAATTACCACCATTAATTGCTACATACTCATCCTCATGGGTTGCCAGATAATTTTTTATCTTTAGTTCGGAAGCCCGAGTTTCCTTGTATGGGTCAATCTGACCTTGTCCTGGGCCACCCCAAATTGATCTGCACCAAGCGTAGCGTATTGCAGGATCTATATAAAACCCGGGAGCTTTTACTCTTCCCTTTTGTATAGCCTCTTCGAGCCATATTTCATAAATAGGTTGACAAATATTCCTCACCATCCATGTACGTACTTTTCTGTAATATTTCCAAGCCTCAAGTAAAGCGGCTCTACTTGCTGAATAAGAGGCAGAAAAATGTAGAATTAGCTGTTCATAAGGAATTTCAAGTGAAGATCCTAACTGCTTTATAAGTGCATTAAAGAACGGCTCAAAAGCTATGTTCGGACGTTTCGGATCGGCAATCGAAATATCTTGACCAGCATCCATTTCGATAACGTTACCCTGACCCATCTCATAGGTAAACTCACCTTCTGGCCCATCTTCAATTTCTTGACCCGGTATAAATCCTCCTTGTAAACCACCTGCACCTCCAGGCATTGTCTTTACAAAAACAGTAAAAAATGAGGCTAATACTGCGGCATTCAATTCAGATTCCGCAAGCCTTGTAAGTTGTTTAAGAGTTTCAATCACTGGAGCAAGAAGCGGTACACCTCTTCGTTGACCTACACGTTCTTTAAAGTAAACGTGTAACGCATTCGGACGTCCTGATCTTGCACCGAAAGCTGGGATTCTTTTCCACTTCATATCTTGGTCATACGGATAGGCTTTAGACGTTTTAATATAGTATGCTTTAGGAGTTCCGTACTTGTCAAGCTCTATACCACCAGCTACCTTATGCGAATCGGGTTGTAGATCGGGATTACTTATTCTATCAGCCTCGATAAGCTGAATACGGGTATCATAAACGCTACCAGCTCTTTTTATTTGCGGAGTTAGTATTAGTAAATCTCCGTTAAGCAAGATAGAGCATAGGATCAAATCCTGCATATCGTAGAAATTTTGGTTCATTGTCAAATCACAATGCTTAGACTCAGACCAAACGCGGAATTCACGTTCCGTATTTTCTTCCCATTCATGTGCTTCCTCTTTGGAAATCCCAAGCTTACCTCGATCAATTGATGCACGGAACTGAAGTCCATAACCTACAGCATTCGTTTTAACTCTACGAATAGTACCTGTAGCCATAGGAGCGTTCATATAAAGATCACGTGAGGATTCTCTTATATCAGGGAGAGTTGGAAGTGTATCTTCATCGGCTTCGCCACTATTGGGATACCAACCCTTCATTGAGTTTTTATTTGACTTTGAGGATATGAAACCACTTGCGGTAAGATAATTTGCGGCAGCTTTACATTGGATTCTCCGTAATCCAGCAGATGGGCTAATTGCCATTATAGCCCGATCCATAAACGATAATTTTACATTTTGAGCACCCATACTATAAAGATACTATAGGTGCTTTAGAGAAGTCAAGAACTATTTTTCCAATTGTAAAAAAAAAGTTTTTAAGTATCTCTCGGTATTACTCTCCTGACTCTCATTGCACCACCATTCTCTAAGCTATCAAGAATACTTTGCCACTCTTTACGGGAAGCAACTATCTCCCGTAGATTCGCCCTGACAAGTTTCCTATTGCCAATTTCGTAACGTTGATTATTGAGAACAGCTTTTTCAGCTTCTGTATAAAGCTTAATCATGTTCCGTGCCTCAATTATTCGCTCTTTCCTATTCATAGACTTACTCCTTTAGTTAAAGTCCTTTGGATACCCTTCTTTTTCTACGTTTCTTAGGTGCGCCGATAACTTGATTAGTTCTTTCCAGTAAATCAAAATTTGGGTCAAGAATGTTAAGTGCGGATATAGAATACACCCTACAGTCCAGCGCTTCGTTTCTACGCCCTTTAGGACACACCCACCTTAACTTTTTTCTACCGTTATGGACAACCGTTGTCAATCGTTCAGCCGTCAATTTTCTAAAGTATTCAGAATCATATTTACTTAGTTTAGGGAAATGACAATAAGCTGGCCCAGGATCTTCCACTGACAATTGAGAATATATCCTACTCTTCAACTCATCCACGTAGATGATAAATAAGAATACACCATCTTGATTTTTCTTTATAGGACGTTTTAAATATCCTTGACCCCAACCGTCACGTCCCTTTACAGGAAAGATTCTCCTATACTCTTTATTTAAGCAGAACCTATATACAACCCTTGCCCTATGCCCCGAGTCAATTCCTGTACAGGCAATCGAAAGTTCAACTCCAGCATCATTAAAGTAGGTGGTTTTCAAAAATGTATCTAATTGCTCCCAAACAGCTTCATGTTCGGTATCACCCATAAATATCCTATAGTCAATAGACCAAGATTCCTGATTTGCTCCGTAACCTACAACCTCACATTCAAGCCTATCATCTTGAACGTCAACACCTGCAGTAATTACCCTTATAGCGTTAGGAATAGTATCACCGTATTCCTCTTTACGTTCTTCAAGCCAACTGGATTCAATTGACTTCCCAGCCTCAGAAAAACTCTCACCGAGAACAGTATTAATAAATACCTTTAGGGCTTCTTTATTAAAAGTCTTGGTTGCTTTAAGCCAAGAACGAACTGCCTCTTCCCAAGAATAAAACCCGAGAGGACTATACAAAGAAGAAATGGAAAAACTTGCAATCTCGGCACCAGGATTTTCAGGTATCCATTTAGCTCCATTCTCCTCTGCAAGCATCCACGTTTTATATCGTTCAGGAATTTCTCCTTCACAATGTTTACAAATCATTCTAACCGTTTTAGGATCATCATTATCATACTTTAAACGATCCCAAGTTATCTTCTGCAAACCTTTACAAAAAGGACAAACCACATGATAATATCTCTGATCGCCTTCCTCAAATAAAGGCTCTATCTTAGAGGTCTCCTTTATCGTCGGAGTTGATAAATAGTAGATCTTCCTTCTTGGAAAGTTTGACGTTCTCCTTATCGCAATTTCTACAGGATCTCCTTCATCCTGAATATCAGATTCAAAACTATCGACCTCATCAAGTATCAAATATTGTATCGGCATGGAACGTAAGCTGGAAGCACTATTCGCACCTCCGAGCATAAGTATACCCCCAGGGAAATTTTTAACCCTAATAGTATTAGAAGAATCCCGACTTTTCTGTTCTCCAATCTTGTTAAATACATTTGGCATAGTCCTTACCGACTGAGAAAACCTCTGCTTTGAAAATTTCTGCACGGCTTCAATTGTCTTTTGAACATAAAGTATAGGACAAGGATTATAATCAATTGAATAGAAAATCCAGTTCAAGGCAAGCTCCGTAAACCCTAATTGCGCTCCCTTGATAACCGCAATTTCCTTTCTCGGAGACTGCGGAGATAACTCAAGCATAATTTCCTTAAGGAAAGGAAATCTTGACGTTCTCCAAGGACCTTGCTCACTGGAAGAGGTAGAAGGCAAGATTCGATAACGATCCGACCATTCGTAAACAGTAAGCTCTGGTGGAGGAGATAATGAATCAAAGAAACTTTCCACTAACCTTGCGGCATTAGCACTTAGTACCATAATTATTCCTCATTATTGTAAACGTTCCTCATCTTCTGTATCTTCAAAGTCCTCATCTGGGACTGGAGTTTTATCTATTGACAAGCCTGTCATTGAGGCTTTTAATTCACTAATCAGGAGCTTGCGGACATTGTGTGGATTATCTTCTGCGGCTAAGATTTGGTAAGTTCTTTCTACTACGGCAAGTATGGATTGTTGTGTCGTTATTGCGACCTGTCGCCACACTTTTTCAATCTCCTTGACTTCCACAAACTTCCCAATCATCTTCTCATATTCAACCTTAGCCTTCTTGGCAGAATATATTTCCTTTTGCATTCTCGCTTCGGATATTGACATTAGGTGTTCTTGCGCTTCCACTTTCTTGGCTTCTTTCGCAATGCGACCATTCCTAAATTCGATTTTTGATGAGGTAGCCATAAATTTTTCAGACTCGGAATCCCAGTCAATCAAGATTCTTTGACCTCTTTTTATGCCCAAAATTCTTCCGTCCGCAACAGCTTTACGAACGGTTTGCATCTTAACCCCGAGCCTTTTTGCAAATTCTCGAACGGTAACTTTATCGGTATTCATAGGTAAAATCTCCACTTTGTTTATTTGGTGCGAATCGCCTTGGCCAAGGTCTTGAAATGACTCAAATAGGCGATATCCATATATGCCCTACAGCTCCAGGGACTAAAGAAAGCCTGAAGCTCTGCTTTACC
>Ga0172382_10007913_pt1 | contig 14966 bp, 14 predicted proteins | sample Leawel138RmetaG_FD_122245 | JGI IMG/M metagenome (GOLD analysis project Ga0172382, IMG submission 122245) | Leachate microbial communities from a municipal landfill in Southern Ontario, Canada - Leachate well 138R metaG | ecosystem: Engineered > Solid waste > Landfill > Unclassified | place...
GTCCGGGCCGCTCAGTGCTTCCGGAGACTGGCCCGAAGTATTGAATCAGACGCAGATGGTTCCGGCCGCAGTTCTTGTTCCCCTCGTGCTCAGGGACAGTGCGCTGTCAGTCCTGCTGACGCGACGGACCGATCATCTTCATCATCATCCGGGGCAGATCAGTTTTCCCGGCGGCCGGGTCGAGGCGGAAGACCGCTCGCCGCCCGCCACGGCGCTGCGCGAGACCAAGGAGGAGATCGGGCTGGGGGCTGACCGGGTTGAACTCATTGGCGCGCTCCCTGACTACTTTACCGGTACGGGCTTCCGGATCACGCCGGTGGTCGGTCTGGTTCATCCTCCTTTCGAATTGACGCTCGATGCCTTCGAAGTGGCCGAAGCCTTCGAGGTGCCGCTGTCGCACTTTCTCGATCCGGCAAACCATTTGCGGCACAGTCTTAAGGTCGAGGGGCGTACCCGGCATTTTCATGCGATGCCTTATGGCGACTACTACATATGGGGTGCAACCGCCGGTATGTTGATGTCGCTCGTTCAGGTGTTGACGGAGGGAGGGCCGGCGCAGCGCTGAGCCCATACGGGGGGCAGCCACAAGGTGAGCATGCCGTTGTGTGCAGTCTTGGTGCGGGGTTTTGAGCTTTTCCTGTTTGCTCTCCCGCGCGCGTGCGAAGAATCCATTGTGTTTGTGGTATCTTGGCTGCAAACCAATATTCACGACGATTTCTCCCCTTTTATCGAATTCGCATGACGCTTCTTTCGCTCATCATTGCCCTGCTGATCGAGCAGGTTCGACCGCTTCCCGTACAGCAACTTGTCGTCGGACCGTTGCGCAGGCTCGCGGGTGCGCTGGCTGAGCGGTTCAACGATGGGCAGGCCCGCAACGGCCGTATTGCGTGGGTGCTCGTGGTGGCGCTGGCGACTGCGGGGTGTGCGGCGGCCTTCTTTGTGCTGTGGCACATGCATCCGGCGCTGGCCTTCGTCTTCAACATCGTGGTGCTCTATTTCACCATGGGGTTCAGGCAGGAGAGCCATTTCTTTACCGACATTCACCTGGCTTTGCGCATGGGCGAAATCGATCGCGCGCGCATGCTGCTGTCGGAGTGGCGCGGTGGCCAGTATCACGAAGCGAGTTCCAGCGAGGTGGCACGGCTGGCGATTGAACAGGCGCTGATCGCCTCGCATCGAAGCGTGTTCGGTGTAGCTTTTTGGTTTGTGCTGCTGCCGGGCGCGAGTGGCGCGCTGATGTACCGCCTGGCGCGGTTTTTCGATGACGAGTGGGGCACGCGCACTGACAATGAGTTCGGCAGTTTCGGCCGTTTTGCGAGACAGGCCTTCGTCGTGATCGACTGGATGCCTGCCCGTCTTACTGCCGCGTCATTTTCGGTGGCGGGCGATTTCGAGGATGCGGTGGCTTGTTGGCGCACTCAGGCAATGCTGTGGCCGGACAAGTGCTCGGCTATACTGATTGCAAGCGGCGCCGGTGCATTGGGTGTGCGTCTGGGCATGCCCATACATGTTTCGGGAGAGATCGTCGAGCGGCCGGAAATGGGGCTGGGAGACGAAGCCGACGCCGACTACATGCAAAGCACGGTTGGGCTCGTCTGGCGAGCACTGGTCGTGTGTTTGGTAATGCTTGCCCTGCTGAGTCTTGCTGGCTGGGTGGGCGGTTAATTTTCGTGGAGGGTGGATTGATGGCAAATCGTGAAGTCGTAGTGCTGAGTGCCGTTCGTACCGCAGTGGGCGCATTCAATGGCTCCCTGAAGGACATCGAGCCGGGCGAGTTGGGTGGCCTGGTGGTCAAGGAAGCAATCGCGCGTGCAGGTGTCGATCCTGCTGCAGTCTCGTTTGCTGCTGTTGGTCATTGCATCCCGACCGACTCCCGCTACGCGTACGTTGCGCGTCTTGCTTCGATCCAGGGGGGCATGAGCAAAGAGTCCGTGGCCTTCGCGGTAAACCGGCTGTGCGGTTCGGCCCAGCAGGCAATCGTTAACTCCGCTCAGGCCATCATGCTGGGCGACGCCGATTACGCCATCGGCGGCGGTGTGGAAGTGATGTCGCGTGGTGCATACCTGCTGCCGACGCTTCGCAGCGGTGCGCGCATGGGCGATACCAAGGCGATCGACGCCATGGTTGCCGTGCTGACCGACCCGTTTGGTGTGGGCCACATGGGTATCACCGCCGAGAATCTGGCCGACAAGTGGAAGATCAGCCGCGAAGAGCAGGACGCGTTCGCGCTGGAGTCACAGCAACGTGCTGCTGCCGCGATTGCCGAAGGCCGTTACAAGAGCCAGATCGTGCCGATCACGTTCGAAACCCGCAAGGGCACGGTCGTGTTCGATACCGACGAGCATCCGCGTGCGACCACCATGGAAGCGCTGGGCAAGATGAAGCCGGCCTTCAAGAAAGACGGTTCGGTCACCGCAGGTAACGCGTCTGGCATCAACGATGCCGCCTCCTTCCTGGTGCTGGCTGATGCCGCCAAGGCTGCTGCTGCCGGTCACAAGCCGATCGCTCGTCTGGTGTCCTACGCCATTCATGGGGTGCCGAACGAACTGATGGGTGAGGGACCGATCCCGGCTTCCAAGGTCGCGCTGCAGCGTGCTGGCCTGTCGATGGACAAGATCGATATCATCGAGTCCAACGAAGCTTTTGCGGCGCAGTCGATTGCGGTGAACAAGGGGCTGGAGCTTGACGTCTCCAAGGTCAACCCCAACGGCGGCGCGATTGCGCTGGGGCACCCGGTTGGTGCAACCGGTGGTGTGATCATCACCAAGCTGCTGCATGAGCTGATCCGCGTGAACGGCCGCTACGGTATGGCCACCATGTGTATCGGCGGCGGGCAGGGTATCACGACGATCTGGGAACGCGTCTGATCGTCTGGATTTCCTGACTTGATAAAAACCCCGCTTCGGCGGGGTTTTTTTATGGGCAGCCGCTGTGCAAGGGAGTACGAGGAAGGTGGGATGCACCACATTTTGGTGCGGAGGTCATAAGGTGCACTAAATTGGTGCATTAGTTGCGCTGAACTTGCAGCGCGCCGGGTTTGAGGCCACTTTTGGCTTGGCACGTTTTTCGCTCCTGTCTATTCGTCCGGAATCACAACGAGAAAGGCAGGCTTCGTGTCATGACCATCAAGAATTTCTACAACGAGATGACCGATGAGGCAGGGCGAGTACGTCCGCACTATGCCTCTTATGCCAACTGGCTGTCCGAAATGCCGGAGGAGCGCTTGTCTCAGAAGCGCGCGGAGGCGGACGCGCTGTTTCACCGCTACGGAATCACCTTTGCGGTGTATGGAGAGAATGCCGGTACTGAACGCCTGATCCCGTTCGATATCATTCCCCGCATCATTCCCGCCGAAGAATGGACTGTCCTTGCGGCGGGCCTCAGGCAGCGCGTGAAAGCACTGAACCTGTTCATTGGCGACATCTACCATGATCAGAATATCCTGAAGGCGGGGCACATTCCCCCCGAACAGGTGCTCAACAACGCCCAGTATCGCAAGGTGATGCAGGGCGTGGATGTTGCACGTGACATCTACGCGCATATAGCGGGCGTTGACCTGGTGCGTGCCGGGGCGGGTGAGTATTACGTGCTGGAGGATAACCTTCGGGTGCCTTCGGGGGTGTCTTACATGCTCGAGAACCGAAAGATGATGATGCGGCTTTTCCCGCGTCTGTTCTCGCATAACAAGGTAGCGCCGGTCGATCGTTACCCCGACATGCTGCTCAACATGCTGCGCAGCGTGGCCCCGACCGGCGTGTCCGACCCGATGGTGGTTGTCATGACCCCGGGAGCCTATAACAGTGCGTATTTCGAGCACGCATTTCTCGCGCAGCAGATGGGGGTCGAACTGGTTGAGGGGCAGGACATGTTCGTCAAGGATGACCATGTCTTCATGCGCACGACGCAGGGCCCGCAACGTGTGGATGTGATCTACCGCCGCGTGGATGACGATTTCATCGATCCGAAAGCTTTCAGGCCTGATTCCGTACTGGGGGTTCCGGGTCTGCTTGGCGCCTATCAGGCGGGCGGCGTGACCGTGACCAATGCCATCGGCAGCGGTGTGGCAGACGACAAATCGATCTATCCGTATGTTCCCGAGATGATCCGCTTCTATCTTGGAGAGGAGCCTATCCTGCACAACGTACCAACTTCGATGTGCCGCAAGAAAGAGGATCTCGCCTATGTGCTCGATCATCTTTCGGAACTCGTGGTCAAGGAAGTGCATGGTTCCGGTGGGTACGGGATGCTCGTGGGGCCCGCTGCGACAAAGGACGAAATCGAGGCTTTCCGCAAGGTGCTTGTCGCCCACCCTGAGCGCTACATTGCGCAACCCACGCTTGCCCTGTCGAACTGCCCGACCTTTGTTGAGTCGGGCATCGCTCCGCGGCATATCGACCTGCGCCCCTTTGTTCTGTCGGGCGAGGAAATCCAGTTGGTTCCCGGTGGATTGACGCGGGTGGCGCTGCGTGAAGGGTCGCTGGTGGTGAACTCATCGCAGGGCGGCGGAACCAAGGACACCTGGGTGCTGGAAGCGTGATGAATGGCTTGATGGAGAACAAACAATGCTGAGCCGTACTGCAGATCACCTTTACTGGATGGCCCGCTACATGGAGCGGGCAGAGAATATTGCGCGGATGCTCGATGTAAATCACCGCATGTCGATGATGCCGCAGTCGCAGGTCCAGGAGGACCAGGCCTGGGGCGCGACGCTACGGATCATGGGGCTGGAGACGGCGTTTCACGAACGTTATGGCGAGATCACGCCGGATAACGTCCTTGAGTTCATGATCTTTGAGCCGACCAATCACTCAAGCATACGCAGTTGCCTGCTGGCCGCGCGTGAAAACGCGCATGCCGTGCGCGGTACGCTGACCTCGGAGCTATGGGAAACCACCAATGCGACCTGGTTGAAAATGCGTGATTTCACTCGCGAGGAGTTCCTCGACGTCGGCGCGGGGGAGTTCTTCGAATGGGTCAGATATCGTTCGCATCTGTCGCGGGGCGTTACCATCGGTACCATGCTGCAGGACGAGTCGCTGCGCTTCATCCGTATTGGCACTTTCCTCGAGCGAGCCGACAACACCGCGCGGATTCTCGACGTGAAGTACCAGATTCTGTTGCCCGCAGGCGAGACGGAGGGTGGTTCGGCGGATTACTATCAGTGGAGCGCCTTGTTGCGCTCGGTTTCGGCTTTCGAGGTCTATCGCAAGGTGTACCGCGACCTGATCACGCCGGCGCGCGTTGCAGAGTTGCTGTTGCTCCGGGCCGACATGCCACGCTCGATGGCGCGTTGCATGAAAGAGGTCTACGCCAACCTTCAAGGCGTGAGCAACGCCCAGTCTGCAGAAACCGAGCGTCAGGCCGGCGAGCTGGAGTCACAGCTGCGCTTTGGCAAGATTGACGACATCGTCCGCGGTGGGCTGCACAGCTACACCATGCGCTTGCTCGACCGCGTGCAGTCTCTTGGCAACCGGATCGCGGATGACTTTCTGGTGCCAGTGTCCTGACGTTCGTCACATCTGGCTGCGGGTGGCTGACGGGAGGCAATCAATTGCCTCCCGTTTCATTTACCAGCCCGGATTGGCCTGTTTCGCGGCGGCGATCTCGCTGCGAATGATGCGGTAATGCTCGAAACGGCGGGGGTGAATCTGCCCTGCCGCCAGTGCGCCGAGGAGCGCGCAATCCGGTTCGGCCTCGTGCCTGCAGTCGCGGAAGCGGCACTTGCCCAGGTGGGGGCGAAACTCGACGAAGCTCTCGACCAGTTCGGCAGGCGTCATGTGGGCAAGTCCGAATGCCTGCAGGCCGGGGCTGTCGATCAGCCAGCCCTCGCCGAGCGGATAGAGGCGCGCGAAGGTCGTGGTGTGTTTGCCCGTGTCGAGCGCAGTGGAGATTTCACGTGTCGCGGCCTCGGCTTCGGGAACCAGCGCATTGGTCAGCGTGGATTTTCCCATGCCGGACTGTCCGACAAGAATGCTGCGGTGACCGGACAGGCTGGCCTTCAGCGCTTCTGCGCCATTGAGTGCTGAAACTTCGAGGACTTCGTATCCCAGCGCTGAGAACGGTGCGAGCTGCTTGCGGGCCGTGTCCAGGCGGTCTGTGAGATCGGCCTTGTTGAGTACGATCAGCGCAGTGATGTCCTGGCTTTCCGCCGCCGCAATACAGCGTGATATCAGCAGGTCGGAAAAGCCGGGTTCGGTGGCGACGACGATACCGATGTGGCTCAGGTTGGAAGCGATCAGCTTTTCACGAAACGCATCTGAGCGCCACAGCAGGTTGCGCCGTGGATGCAGATGCTCGATCACGCCCTGACCATCGCCGGCGGGGGCGATGTCGACCTCATCCCCGCAGGCAAAGCTGCTTCGCTTGCCACGCGGATAGCAGCGCAGGCGCCCATCCGCGGTGTCGACCTCGTAGTGACGGCCAAATGCGGCGACAACGGTGCCGGTGCTTGTCTGGGCCTGGGCGCGCTTACCGCTGCCTGCGTTGCGAATGTTCACTTGAACTTGTAATAGTGCTTGTTCAGATAGCCGGCGATGTGCATTTCGTCTTCCGGAAACAGGTCGAGGTTGAGCATGGTGGTGCACGCGGTGATTTGCTGGCTCAGGGCGCTGGGCGAATTGACCCGGCGGTCGACCCGGATATAGATGTCCGAGCCGTCTTTGCCGCCGTATTTCTGTTCGTGGCAGGCAACGCACAGTTTGCCGTGCAGATCTCCGCCAAGCTTGACGTCCGCTTCGGCAAACGGATCGGCAGCGGCCGGAAGGCTGAACATCAGCGTGCTTCCGAGGGCGATCAGTAGTTGTTGTTTCATGTCATCCTCCTTGTTGTTCTACGTCACGGCTCCGGGTGTGTCAGCCCTGAAGTCGTGCAATACGCACTGCAGCCGGCGGGTGAGAGTCGAAGAAGCCGGAGTACACCGGGTCGGGCGTCAGTGTCGAAGCATTGTCGCGGTAGAGCTTCACCAGCGCGCTGACGAGGTCGTTTGCCTGAGTATGGCTCGCTGCGTAGCGGTCCGCCTCGAATTCGTGGCGGCGCGACCACTGGCTCATCAGTGGGGTCAGGGCAAAGGTGAACCACGGCAGGGCGAGGAAGAATAGCGCCAGTCCGGCTGCGGTTCCGGTCTGCGTCACACCCAGGCCGTTGAAGAACGCCTGCTGCGACAGCAGCCAGCCGAGCAGCGCAAACAGCGCGAGGCTGGCCGGGGCGAGCACAAGCAGACGCTTGATGATGTGTTTGTGATGGAAGTGCCCGAGCTCATGCGCAAGGACTGCTTCGACCTCCTGTGGGGTGAGCTTGTCGAGCAGGGTGTCGAAGAACACGATGCGCTTTGACGCGCCAAAGCCGGTGAAATAGGCGTTGCCGTGAGCGGAGCGGCGCGAGCCATCCATGACGAAAAGCCCCTTGGAGCGGAAGCCACAGCGTTCAAGCAAGGATTCGACGCGGTGCTTGAGCTGTTCGTCGGCGAGCGGGCTGAAACGGTTGAACAGCGGCGCAATGAAGGTCGGCCAGATCAGCAGGACGAGCAGGTTGACCCCGAGCCAGACCGCCCACACCCATACCCACCAGGCTGCACCCATCGCCGCCATCAGCCACAGTACGCCAGTCAGCAGCGGAAGGCCGATCACCACGGCCAGCGCCGTCTGCTTGAGGCTGTCGGAGATGAACAGGGCGGGGGTCATGCGATTGAAGTTGTAGCGTTTTTCCAGGACGAAGGTCCGGTACAGGGAGAAGGGCAGATCGATCAGCCAGCTGATCACGCCGAGCGATGCCAGCAGCGCGACGCCATGAGCGATGGAACCTGCGTCGAAAAGCCCTGCACAGATCGTGCTGATGAATTGAAGGCCGCCGCCGAGGGTGAGGGCGAGTACGAAAACGGCCGAGATCGCGAGCTCAATCAGGCTGAGTTGCATGCGTTCGGCGGTGTAGTCGGCCGCGCGTTGATGGGCGTCAAGGCCGATGCTGTCGGCGAACGCGGCGGGTACGGCATCGCGGTGAGCGCGGACGTGCCGGATCTGGCGCAGCATGAGGCCGGTCTTCACGAGGAGCGTGCTGCCCAGTGCAATGAGGAAAAATACGGTAAACAGGTGTGGAGACATCCGGGAAAGCCGACGGGAAGTGATGGACCATTATGTGACACAATCGCGGGCGGGATTGTTTCATCTCGCCGCGGACTGCCCGCCCGGCGCACGAAAGGCTTAAGGATTATGGCACAGGATCAGAATCACCTCATCTGGCTGGACATGGAAATGACCGGCCTCGAACCGGACACCGACCGCATCATCGAGATCGCGGTCGTCATTACCGACAGCGAACTCAATACGGTTGCAGAAGCGCCGGTGATCGTGGTGCATCAGCCCGATAGCGTGCTCGATGCGATGGACGACTGGAACAAGAACACCCACGGCAAGTCGGGGCTGATCGATCGCGTGCGCGCCTCTACCGTCTCCGAGGCGGAAGCCGAGGCGCAGATGCTCGCGTTTCTGCAGGAATGGACGCCGTCGCGCACGTCGCCGATGTGCGGCAATTCGGTGGGACAGGATCGCCGCTTTCTGGTGCGTTACATGCCGCAGTTCGAAGCCTGGTTCCACTACCGCAACCTTGATGTGTCGACGCTGAAGGAACTCGCCAAGCGCTGGAACCCCGCGGTCTACAAGGGGGTCAAGAAGGCCGGTGCGCATACTGCGCTGGCTGACATCCAGGAGTCGATCGCCGAGTTGGCTCACTACCGGGACAATTTCCTGCGTCTGGGCTGAAACGCCCGGACTTTGCGCTTGAATTCATCGGGGCCAGTCGCAAGTCGTGCGACTGGCCTCGTTCATTCAGGTGGATCGGCGTCAGCGCGAAGGTGCGCAACGGTGGCATGAGCCTGCACCATGTGCGCAGTGATCTCCGGGTATCCGGCTCGCTCAATCGCTGTCGGTGCGAAGATAGAGCTGGAAAACTTCCAGCTGCTTGCCTCCGCCGCGCCGGTACTCCCACAGCGGATGCCATCCGTCGCCGGGTTTCTCACCGGCTTGTCGGCGGAACGCATAGGTGAGCAGAAGCCGGCAGGGTGTGGTGCCGTCACGGGTAAAGGCCGGACGAATGCCTGCGTAGTAGTCGAGTGCGCTGCGCACTGCGTCGGGGAGGTCCGTGCTTGCGATGCATTCGGCCTTGTGTGAGTGCAGGGCCTGCTGAAGGGAGCTCATCACCGGGCGATAGCTGCGGCCATAGTCGAACCAGGGCATCAGCAAGGTAACGGCAAGACACCACAACATCGTCATGCCCATCGCCCAGTTCGCGGTCGCGCGCGTCGTCGTGCGTGGCAAGCGCCATACCAGCACGATCCACAGTGCGCAGATCGTAATGCCGATGACCGGTTGCACCAGTCCGTCGCCATGCATGAAGGATGGCGTTACACGCGCGATGTGGCGCGCCAGCCCGGGCGGCCATGCGTAGACCTGGGCGGTCCATGCGGTCCACACCAGGGTGGCAAACACCCCGAAACTCATGACACCGAACCAGTCGAATGCGTTGGCTGCGCCGCGTCGCAACACAGGCACGCCACCCGCGGCGAGCAGGGCGACTGATGGCAGCAGGGGCAGGGCTGCCGTCGGCGAGAGGTCGCCCTCGGCAATGATGAGCCCGATCGCGATCAGCGCGGACAGCAGCGGCAGCATCCAGCGCAGTTCCATGATCCGGCGCCGGGCGCGCCACAGGGCCCACAACGCGATGGGCCAGAGTGGCCAGGCAAACCAGCTCAGCAGTTCTGCGAGCCGGCCCAATTCGCCGCGGCGCAGGGCCTCGCCGGTGAGTGTCGCCCACTCGCTGTGTAGCCAGAGAGAGAAGAGTTCTGGCTCGGTCAGATGAATGAGCAGGGGCCAAAGCGCACCCAGGATCGTCGCCAGCGACAGGCCGGCGAGCAGGCCGCTGCTGGCGCGCGGATTGCGGCAATCGGGGCAGGCTGTCATGACCAGAAGAAACAGCGGCAGGGTGAGAATGGCGCCACTCAGCCCCCCGGCGAGCAGCGCGAGTGCGCTGCCCAGGCCTGCCTGGAGGCTGCCACCGACCGGCTGCTGGGGAACTCTGGCAAGGCCGTTGATGACGAGCGCGACCATCGCCATGAGGGCGAGCATCGGCTGGGTTTCGTGAGCGTGCAGCACCAGGCCCAGGCTGCCCAGGGTCAGCAGGGCTGCGGGGGTACGCGCGGGGCGCCCATAGAAGCGTTCGGCTGCACGCGCAATCCAGTACACCGTCATTGCAGTGAACGCGGCGCTGGCGAGTCGTGCGCCGTCGTGGGGTGGCAGGATGCTCCCGGTCAGCTTTGCCAGTAGCGCCGCAACCCAGTAATACAGCGGCGGAAAATCAGGGAAGGGCAGGCCGGCGATGGCAGGAAACAGTAAGCCTTCGCCCTGGAGCATCGAGAACACCGGGCCGAAGTAGCGTGCGTCGTCGCCACGCCATGGCTCGTGTCCGGTGAGGCCGGTCAGCAGGTAGAGCCCGACCAGAAGGGTCAGGCCGACAGTGCCGTAGGTTCGGCGTTGCAGCGCAGAGGGGTTGTAGGGGTCGCGGGGGGGCATTCGCACTCGGTAGCGGTGTCGATGGGGCAGACCAGTGTCCGCAGTAACTGCATTGTATCGGCCTCGGGGAGCGCTTGCATTGTGCATGACGCGCCTGGGGCCGAAGTGGCCGCCGTTTGTGCTGTAGCGGCGTGCAGGACAACAAAAAAGGCAGCCGCGGCTGCCTTTTCGTGATGCGCTATCGCTTTGATGCGATGGCGATTCAGCTTGCGCGCTGGACGTTGCCGTATTTTTGACGGAAGCGCTCGACGCGGCCGGCGGTGTCGACAATCTTCTGCTTGCCGGTGTAGAACGGGTGGCACTCGGCGCACACTTCAACGTGAAGTTGCTGTTTGCCGATGGTCGAACGGGTGACGAACGTGTTGCCGCAGGAGCAGGTCACGTCGACGTCTTTGTAGCTGGGATGGATTTCCGCTTTCATGTCAGATCCTGAGTACGGCGGGCGGCGGTTGTGACCACCCTAAATTGAAAACACGCAATTATCCTTGACTCTTCCTCGTATGGCAAGCGCGCAATGATCTGGCTTCGTTTACAATGGCCTGCTTTCCCCATACCTGCCTGCGAGAGACACTTTGCGCCTGCTGCTTGCGCCGATGGAAGGTTTGCTGGACGACGTGCTGCGTGCCGTGTTGAGCCGTATCGGCGGCTATGACTGCGCGGTGAGCGAGTTCGCACGCGTGTCCGGTTCGGTGCTGCCTCACCGCTGTTTCCGTCGCATCGTACCCGAGCTCGATCATGGCAGCAGGGCCGTCGGTGGCATGCCGGTGCGCGTCCAGTTGCTGGGTTCCGATCCGGTGGCAATGGCGGACAACGCCGCACAACTCGCCTTGCTCGCACCCGCCGCGGTCGACCTCAATTTCGGATGTCCCGCACCGACGGTCAATCGTCACCGGGGCGGCGCGGTGCTGCTCGACGAACCCGAATTGCTGCACGACATCGCGCGTGCCGTGCGTGCGGCACTGCCCGCGGACATGGCGCTGACCGCCAAGATGCGACTCGGTGTCGTGGATAAGGGGCGTGCGCTCGAGTGCGCGCAGGCGCTGACTGCCGGCGGTGCGTCCGAAATCGTCGTGCACGCCCGGACCAAGGCCGAAGGCTATCGTCCGCCAGCGCACTGGGAATGGGTGGGCAGGATCGCAGATGTCGTGTCTGTGCCCGTCGTCGCCAATGGCGAGGTGTGGACCACTGCGGACTGGGCTCGCTGTCGGGCGGTGTCGGGCGCGACTGACGTGATGCTCGGACGCGGCGCTGTCAGCGATCCCTTTCTGGCGCGGCGAATCCGGCTCGGTCAGGATGACGATGCCGGGGTGCGCGCTGCCGAGTGGGCCGTGCTTGAGCCCCTGATCGCCGAATTCCGTAATCGGGTGGTTGCGAAGGTGGCCGCTCATCATGCGCCAGGGCGCATCAAGCAGTGGCTGAACATGCTTCGCCGTCGCTACGAACAGGCTGAGGCGCTCTACATGCAGATCCGCCCGTTGAAGACACTGGCCGCGATCGACCAGGTGCTGGTGAGCCGGGGCATTCTCGGCGAGCCTGGTCTGCTTGCAGCCTGACCAATACGAGAAAGATTTGAGTTACGCAAATTCCACCATTCCGGTGAGCGCCCAGCAGGGCGTGCACGACAGGCTCGCCGAGCAGGTAGCCCGCCACCTCGCCCAGCCTTTTCGCAAGCCGATCAACGATTACAATCGTGAGGCCTTCGAGGCCAGCCTCTCTGGATGGGACGGCAAAGCCCCGCTGATCCTCGATGCAGGCTGCGGCGTGGGTCACAGCACCATTCAGCTCGCACGCAGCTTTCCGGACCACTGGGTGGTCGGCGTGGATCAATCGCAGGACCGTCTTTCCCGACGCAAGCCCTATCCCGATGCGCTGATGCCGAAGAACATGGTGTTCGTGCGTGCCGATCTTGTGGACTACTGGCGTCTGTTGCATGCGGCCGGTCTGCGTCTGGCGCGACATTACATCCTTTATCCCAATCCGTGGCCCAAGATCGGACACCTGACCCGGCGCTGGCATGCCCATCCGGTCTTCCCCTTCATTCCGAAGCTCGGCGGTATCCTCGAAGTCCGCAGCAACTGGTCGGTGTATGTCGAGGAGTTTGCCGCGGCGCTGGGGCAGGTGCTGGGGCAGGACGTACCGTGGGCTACCTTTGAGGCGGCGGTGCCGCTGACCCCCTTCGAACGCAAATATCGCGATTCCGGTCAGACGCTGTATCGTCTGATCATCGACCTGAAATGAACACACGGCAGTCTGGATTGCGGATGCAATCGATGCCATCGCCCTGCTTACCCTGGAGAAATACATGACTACCGATTCGGGTAATCCGCACCTGATGTCTGACGAGGCGTTCGAGGAACTGGAAGAGATGCTGACCTCGGACATCGTGCCTGAGGACTGCATGAACCTCGAGATGCTCGACGGCTTTCTGGCCGGCGTGCTGCTCTCGCCGCAGCCGATCCCGGTAGAACGCTGGCTGCCCGCCGTATGGTCGGCGCACGAGGACGGCATGAGCTTCGGCTCGGGCAAGGGCGTGCAGAAGGCCATCCGGCTGGTACTGTCCTACTACAACGAGATGACGACCACGCTGGGTCTCGATGACGATGACGAAAACTGCTGGGAACCGTTCTGCTTTGCGATTACCGACGTCGATACCATCAAGCTGGGCGACGAGTGGGTGGAGGGTTTCACTCAAGGCCTGGATGCATGGCGCAAGGATTGGCGCGAGGCTCTGCCCGAAGACGCCGTCGAGGCCGTACGGGAAACCCTGAATACGGTTCTCGCGCCGTGGGCCGAAGACGGTGCCGATAAAGTCGATGATGACACGCGACTGGGCTGGCTGGCTGCGATGGGCGAGGCGGCCAACGATATCTTCTCGCACTGGCGCGATATGGAACTGCCCGCGCCGCAGCCGCTGCCGGTCGATGTACCGCCGGGGCCCTCAACATCAGGGCCGGGTCGCAATGATCCTTGCCCCTGCGGCAGCGGCAAGAAGTTCAAGAAGTGTTGCGGTGCGACTGCCGAGTAAGCGTTGAATGCGGGAAGGCATCACACACCTTGTGATGCCTTCCTGGGTGTGCTCCGGTTGCGGTCTGCGGTGCAGACCCGGCCCGCGCAAATGCTCGCGGTGAAATCGCTGCACATTGGCCAGCACGTTTGCCGCAGCCGCTCGATGAATTGCCCGAAACATTTGCTCAAAAAGGTTTTGCAAGCACCTGAAATAAAAGAAAAAATAGTGCTTGCGCAATGTCCGGCAATGGCTAGAATTCCGTCGCCGGAATTGATGCTCTGGCCATGTCTGCACGGCCTTGCCGCAGTGCTGCGGCACACATGGCGCGGCGTCGATCCGGAGACGGTCCCGCTCGGGAACGTTCTTCATTTCGACGACGGGCCTGCCATGGATAGTTTCAACCCTTGCCTTGATTGCGGCATCTGCTGCACCCATTTCCGCATTTCCTTCTACTGGGGTGAGGCGGACGACGCGCCTGGTGGCTTCGTTCCTGCAGCGATGACGGAAAAGCTCAATTCCTTCATGCGCTGCATGAAGGGCAGCAATGACGCAAATCGCCGTTGTTCTGCGCTTGAGGGTACGCTCGGCCAGCAGGTGTCCTGTTCGATCTACGAGAATCGTCCGACGCCGTGCCGCGAGTTTCCGGTGTATTTCGATGACGGCACGCCCAATCCGAAGTGTGATGAATTGCGCGCCAAAATCAATCTTCCGCCCTTGCCGAACCCGCATCCGTCGCGCTTGATCGTGGCTGCGTCGGATACGGTGAGCGATGGCTTCATTGCCTGAGATGCGGCTGCGCGGCGCCTGATCCGGTCCTGCGGCTGATGCCGGGCGTATTCAGGGCCGCTGCTGTGCCACGGCGGCCAGCAGCGCCAGAGGGCCGTATGCGCGTAGTTGTTCGATCTGCTCCTTGCGGCGAACAAACAGCGAGCCGGCGAAGCCCAGTGCGTTGACCGAAACATCATCGATCTTTTCCTGGCTGCGCGGTACGACCAGCAGCCAGTCACGCGTCAGCAACAGGTTGTACGGGGACGTCGGCTCGGTGCTGAAAGACATCCCAAGGTCCGAGCATGCACGGGTAAAGGCCGCGTGCAGTCGCTCGCCGGCATCAACTGAGGACGTCCACACCCTGGCGTCGAGGCGCACAAAGCGGTGGCGCCACGGTAGTGCCGGGTTTTCAGCCATCGTGGTGTCGGTGCCGAAGCTGCGAGTGAAGCTGGTCATGCTGCCGGTGCCGGGAATCCATTGCAGGTGCTTGTGTGGCTGGCTGGAGCCGGCCACCGTGCCACCGTTGTAGAAGCCGAGACCGCCATGGGCGCTCATCACCTGGGCCAGTGCGGAGAAGTCCGCCACTTTGAGCGGAGACGTCTGGGGCTCGAAGTGGCGGGTGATGATCAGCA
>Ga0172382_10007914_pt1 | contig 14966 bp, 15 predicted proteins | sample Leawel138RmetaG_FD_122245 | JGI IMG/M metagenome (GOLD analysis project Ga0172382, IMG submission 122245) | Leachate microbial communities from a municipal landfill in Southern Ontario, Canada - Leachate well 138R metaG | ecosystem: Engineered > Solid waste > Landfill > Unclassified | place...
AACGTACCAACGTCAGGTGTGTTCGAGGCAACTTCCTTCACCTCTGTAACCACTTCCTTTTCAGTATTCATACTGCCTCCTCTCATTTGTGATCCTTCGATCGTCTTGCTTCCTATCTGTGTGGTGTTCTCGATGCCATCGATCAAACCGATGGCCAAAGCCTCCTGGGCAAGAAACACCCGACCTTGCCCATAGCTTTCCTTCACTGTTTTCACCGCTACGTTCCGACCGATTGCTACATCCGCTTCAAATACCGAGGCTATCTGGTCCACCAGCTTCTGGTACTCTTGTTTGCCCGCATCGGTATCGGGTTCAGGAGCCTTGTACTCACTGGAGCGGAAGGTTATCGCTTCGTAACCACTGTCCTTGACCTTGAGAAACGAGATGAACGCACCGATGGATCCGATCATCGAGGTCTTCGATGCACTTATCGCATCGGCTTGGGATGCCAACCAATACGCACCCGAGGTGCAGTGCCCGCTGATATGGGCATGTACCGCCTTTGAACAATCCCGTATCATCTGGGCAAACTCACTCAATCCCGATACCTCTCCACCAGGAGAATCGAAGAGCAGTACGATCCGATCGACATCCTCAGAAGATGCAGCTTTCTGGAACACACTTTGCAGATACCCGGTGGGAAGGCCTCCCATGAGCCAGGTCTCGAAACTCCACTGTCGTGAAAGTACTCCCTGGATCTTGATGAATGCCGTTGATCCATCGATCCAATAGGGATCGACAACCTCATCGAAGGCTACCTCAAGATCCTTGCGGTCCTGTACCGAAAAGCTCATCTCCTGGATCTCACGGAGAGGAAGAGAGTACATGTCATCGATTGCCCATAGTCTTCTCATACCTCTTCCTCCTGCTTAATCTGAGGAATCACATCCTCAAGGCCACGGCTTCGGATCTCTTCCATCTCGTCATGCAGATCATCGAGAACCTCATCCAGGTCGAATCCCAATGCTGCCGATTCCTTCTTGCGCGAGGAGAGTTTTCCATTGATACGATCGATCGCAGCTTTCACTTCGACCGCTGGATTGATCTGTCCAGGAGCGATGCCCACCCAAGATGCGTGGCAATATGCCCGCTTGATCGCTAGGTCACTGAAGAATCCTGGACAATCGATACGGCCTTGCAGCACTTCCTCGGTCAGCCACTCCTCATAGATATGTTGGCAAAATAGAGCGAAATCGTTGCGATCACGCCGCACGGTCTTCCAATACTCATTCTGAGCAGCCTTGCTGGCAGAATAGGATGAGGAGAAGAACTGAATGAGGATCTCATAGGGTATCTGCAATCCCATCCCGATAAGCAACAACGATGATTTGATGAACTCCCCGAATGCGGAGTTGGGTCTGGCCGGATCGAAACTCTGGATCTCATCCCCAGGTCTTCCCTGCAGCACCACCCCCGGTTCCAATGAATAATCGGGTGTGTCCATCACAGGACTCTCGGGATTACGTGTGATCGGCGTCTTTCCCAGGATTGTCGAGGCATCACCGGATGGTGTCTTGATGAACAAGCCGAACAATGAGTTGACCTCACTGGCGGTGATCTCGCTTTCAAAGTACCGATCCAATTTCTTGATCGTCTCGGTCACTGGTGCCAGAAAAGGCCTGCCACGATACTCCCGGGGACGTCGCGGGGTATAGCATAAGAACGCGTTTCTCCGCTTGCTCTTCACTCCGATAAAAGGAATGTAGATTGCTTTCTGATTGGCAAGATCATCATCACCAGGATGTACGTATACCCCGACTGGTCGGCCCTGGGCATCGAGCTTCACTCCGTTCACCATAGTGCGGGTGTTGCTCTGGAAATGATCATTGCGAACCCGATTGGCTTCGATGATATTGATCTTCAGACCATTTACCGTCCGATCCTCATGACCCAAGGGCAAGGTCACCAGTACATCTCCGCTGGTAAGCTTGCTCAGGTAGATGGAGAACTGCAGCTGGTTAAAGGTAAACTGCCCGTTGTAATCGCAATCGGTACTCTCAGCCCACAACTTCCAGCGTTGCTTGATCTGGGTCTGCAATGCCTCGATCTGTGTCTTTGACAGCGGAACCAATCCTTCCACGATGGAAGGCTGCATCTTCAATCCACTCCCAATGGTATTGGAAGCATTGAGGAACACAGCTCCAGCACCGATGGTGGTATAGGTAACCAACGATCGGGAATAGGAACGAAGTTGTGATAACGAATGATCGGTATCATCACCGACGGAAACCGTATTGGAAAGCCCATGTCGAGTTTTCGCTCCGGTATACCCTCCTCCACCATACGCAAACGCGTCGATCGCGGCTTTTGCGCGAATTCGCTTGATACCGAAAGTGGGAGAAAAGTAGGAGATAACACGATCCAAAGTGGTTATTCTAGAAGTTCGGTCTGACATGCAGCGGACCTCCCTTCCCATCAAATAATGAAATCTGGGTAGACCAGAAATGGATCACATCTTTGATCTCAGCAATATTCGCTCTGGTCACACGCTGACGCGACCCATCGGCATGAGTGATCTCATACGATGAGCCGCTGATCATCACAGCTTGCAAAGCGGCAATAGCTTGATCTCTAAAAAGGACCAACTGGTCTCTTGATATTCCCATCATGTCTCAAGTGTATTGAGATCAAGAGACCATCAATAGGTCAGGATTTTGAATATTGAAATGTTGGCGATATCTATTACATCAAATAAATAAAGCTTACAGCGCAGATTGCGTTTGCATATCCTCTTGTCACACTGTATTATGGGGGAGGTAACACTATTAAAGGTTCGATATGAATAATTTACCCCGCTCAAAAAAACTATACAGTGATGCGTTGGTTTTTGCTGAAGAAATTTTATCAGACATTGAATTAACTAGAACGCCACTTACTAACGTTTCTTTAAAGCTGTCAAGATTATTTAGATTATTAAATGATTCTTACAAACAAAATATGTTCCAATATGAGGCTTCTGGATATCCACATTCTCCAGGAGGTTATCCCCCCGAGATCTGGACTATGCTAAAAGATGCAAACAGAATTGAAACTTCAGAGGATAAAGATGGAAAGATCATTCAACATGGTTATTGGTCGAGCATTGAACAAATAGAATCACAAATAGAAACTATCAAGACTAGAATCGCTGTGTCAAAGGACCCCAACATATCGATATCGTCTGCCAATCCTGGTCAGTATATCTCTGCTCCTATCGGGAATAAGTTCGAAAGAGATTCTTTACAAAATGCTATACAAAAATCTATTGAAAGGTTATCGCAACGAAGGGCTTTTTTACATAGGACTATTTCGGATATCTATACAGAATTAAAATATTCCTCTTTATCAGAAGATATATTCTCACGGGTAAGAGAAAATGTTGACACTAAAATTTCAGATAAAGTATCTTCTTCTTTACAAAAGTTCACCTCAGCCTATGAAAATCTAAAATCGGATAATCCTGAAGATTGGGCAAATGCTGTTCATAGTTGTAGAAGAATACTCCAAGACCTTGCAGATCACCTATATCCTCCTAGAGAAGATAAAATTATAGAAGGTGATGGCTTAGAACGTAAAGTAAAGCTTGGTAGAGATAATTATATAAATAGATTGATTGCGTATATTGAAGAAAATTCTGAATCAACTAGATTCAAGGAACTAGTCGGATCAAATATTAGTTACATAGGGAATCGACTTGATGCAATATTCCGAGCAGCACAAAAGGGATCACATTCTGATATTGTGAACAAAGAAGAAGCTAGCCGTTATATTATTTATACTTACCTGATTCTTGGAGACATTCTTTCATTATAGAATTTTAAATTTTTATTAGAATATAATTCAGGGGATGGCCAATGGTGAATTTAGATTTTAATCCATTTAATAAAGAATTCAAATCAATTCATGAAGAAGACCTTGAAATTTTAAAAACTGTTTGTGAAGGTTGGTATGTTGAGTATAAAGAAAACTTCACTGATCCAAAAAAAATAGCCAAATCTGTAGCCTCATTTGCAAACGCTCAGGGTGGCATTATTTTCATCGGTATTCATGCAGATGCTAAAACAAATGCAGCCACTAACTTTATCGGAAGTAACATAGATTTAGATTTTATACATGACTCTATTAAAGGTAATATCAACCCATTTCCGTATTATGAAATTGAGTGTATTGACATACAGAAAGATTATCCCGTGGTATTAATTATTGTACCTTCCAGTGATAATCCTCCACATATCCACAGTGATGGGAGAATCTATCGTCGACAAGATTCATCCTCAGATCCTTTAAGAGAGAACAACCGTTCGACAATTGATGAACTCTATAAAAAAAAGGAAGAATTACAATTACAAAAGGATGATTTTAGAAATATTGACTATGGTTTCTGCAAAGGTGAAGATGACAAACCTTTTTTATGTATATATATAAACACAGATCCTTTTAGAAGAGTAACCATAAAAGATTTTATGCGTAAACAAATGCTGGATCAAATTTTCAATCACTTTAATAATGAGTTTGAACTATCATTAGGAGATAATATAATTGTTAAGGGGAAACTAAATTTCGACTCAATCCATCGTGATTATGAATCTATTACATTAAAAAACTTGAAAGGATCTAATCTCGCGTACCATGGTATTACCCTTGAATTAGATGAATTCTATTGTTTCAAAGCATTGATCCCATTAAATTACCTTATATTCTCGGACTATTCTCCAGAATTTGGGAAATACATCGAAGATAATTATTTTAAATCAATAGATATAATCAAGTTTTTGGATATAAATTTTCTTGTGAAAATTACATTTGGGATACTATATAAATACATAACTTTCCTTAATATACTAAATTATGATCACTTTTTAGAATTTACCTTTGAGACTCAAAACTGCTATAGGACTTCCCTCTATGGAACTTCAGATTATTATACAAATTATATTCGAAAATATGGACTCCCAATTTGCTTAAAACCAACTCAGCGCTATCCGCAAACTCCACGCCCGATCGCAATCAAAGAAATATCTCAAGATTATGGCAAACATCTTGCGCTAATTACTGCGGAGCTAGTATCAGGATTTGGAGTATCAATGGAAGATGTTTTCTTTATTTTTAATTCAGATAGTGAATAGAAAAAATATGTATTTTAGTAGTCATATCAAGAACGATCAAATTTTTATTGATTCATCAATCAACTCGTTAACGACCATTTTAAATATTTGGTAATCATCTTGCATGTCCATATTCTGAAAAAATATATCATCAATGATTCTCAAATTTGAAAAATAATGATATGTCACTAGCTTTAGAATTAATGGACTTACCTTTATACCTTTTTGCATACGATGCTTCTTTGATAAAGCACTAATCGGTTTGAGATTTTCTTGGTTTACTGTTTGAATCAGGTGTAGGTGCCCAGCTGATTCTTTCGATATCCTAAGTGCTGTAGAAAGAGTTGATGGTGGAAAATAGAACCGATTAAATGTATTGAGCCTTTGATCCTCCAGAATGTACTTCTGGTTATGCCGAGCTTTATAAGTGAATAATGGAAGAACCAACCAAGTCTCCCTTTCTACCTGTTGATTGCCAGGCACAAACCAGTCAGTAGAAATTTTTCGTAGAAGAACTACAAGTCTTAATTTCGCTACTTTGACTATAGGGAATTCATTGGTTTCAAGATTGTATCCTTGTAGTCTTTCACTTCTAAAAGGTTGTCGAGTATTTGCTTGTATTAACCTCCAATGAGTATTATCTTCATCAAAAGGATTGACAGAAAAAGGTTCTAAAAAATATGTTTTACATTTTTCATAACAGATAAAGGCAAAACAAACTTGACCTGGCTCAAAATTGTAAATTGCATCATCTTTGAATTGATAAAAGGTTGTTTGCCAATATTCATCGAGAATCTCATCGTAATATTGAGGGAATCCTCTACAATCTTCTGGCACTAGCTAAAGCCCCTTTATGTTTAATCAAAATCTCTTTTATCTTCAATAAGTCTAGATTTTGCTTTATAACTTTCTCTTCTTCTTGAATTGTTTCGAAATCAAGAGGATCATGTCTTTTAGCAACAAATTGCATTGGTTCTGTCTCAAAATAAATAAAATCCAACAAGTCGGAAATATTTTCACTTCCAAATTCATTGACTACATTCTTTACTAAAAGTCGAATATCAAATTCATCAATTTTATTACTCAGTGCAAAATCTTCATCCAATTTGATTATTTCAAATTCGAACCCTTCAGACCCTTCATTCTTTTCAATCTCAAAAGGGAATTTTTTGATTACATTATCATAATCAAAACTATAAGGTCCGTATAAGTAGTAAACCCAGTTAATATTTGAAAGCCTAGTTCTGTAACGCTTGAAATACTTATATTCAATGAGATAGACTAATTTTAGTAATTTTGTCTTCGTCAAAGGAGGAAGACATTCTTGAACATTAAGATACTCTAATGTTGTTTGAATAAACAAAGCTTTTTGATCTATCATATTTATAAATAGCCGACTCTCATTTATAGTTATTTTTTCACAATAGTCTTTATACAGACTTAACTATAGTATCAAATACCAAAATTATCTATATTAATTTCAAGAATATCCAATTTATCAGATCATTCTGATGAACTTGTATTCACATCATACCCCACCGCAGCCGCTGCAGCTCTTGCATAGATATGGGTATCCAATGCCTCATTACGCTCCCTGATTTTCACCCATTCCCATTTGACCTTTGACCGTTTGTCCTTTGGTGTGGTCTTTTGGAGAACTTCGGCACAAAGTTGCTTGAAGTATTCATCATCACGATCTTGGGGAAAGTGACACCATCCGAATGGGTAGGAATCTTCGCCTTCGGGTGGTTTTTGCTTCAACCAGTGAAAGAGTTCACTCTTGAGAAACGATGATCCTACTTCGTAGTGAAAGAGAGCATTCCTCATATGTTTCCCACCTATATGATCAACTGCTTTTGCTCGTGAAATTGGAGCTTTGAGCCGATCCGATCCTTGGATCGCCAAAACCCGATCCTGGGGATATCCACGACAGAAATGGTACACTGTCTCGGTATTGTATCCAGCATCGATGCAAATTCCTGAAAGATAGAGATTATCACCGGTGGGATGGGACCATTGCTTTGCCATCAAAGCTGCCAGTTCAACCCAACACCGGTCACTTAGATTGTTGGTGGAGGTATCAGCGGTAATCACATGATATTCAACACTCCAATGTTCAAACCGCTTTCCCCATCCGATCACCTCAACTTCGATGCGATTCTCCTGAACGTCAGCACCAGCAGTGAGCATGAGGATCTCTTCGTGAATCTCTCCCGATCGCCAAGATTCTTTTCTTCCACGAAGGACTTCCCAATCCTGCTGCTGCGATTTCTCTTCCCAAGTCTCGGCAAGCTCGTCGTTGATAAAAGAGATGAGCTTGTTCACATTCCCCTGTGAATCGAGCCACTGCTCGACTAGTGATTCCCACGTTGTCCATCCAACTGGAGCATAGAGCGAACTGATCTGATAACTTCTGACCCGCTTCGATACCCGATTCGGATTGGTCGGTCTCCACTGACCTTTCTTGAGCATCAGTTCCTTGTGGTAGTTCTTGAGCTTGTTTTTACAATACGGACATTCATACCACACTTCCCTATCTCCAGATGGGGATTTCTCCCACTTCATCTGGGACCACAGGAGCACCTGGTATTCTCCGCAGTGAGGACACGGAACAAAGAACTTACGCATATCTCCTGAAAGATACCCAGCCTCGATCTTGCTTCTCCCTTTGACCGAAGGTTTTGAAACAGCTACCGCTTTCGCATTGGGATAGGTCCTCAACCTCTTGAGAAGAAGTGTCCACGGATCACCTCGGCCATTGAGATCATCAGGCCACTCGTCGATCTCATCCCCGATTGCAATACGCTTTGGAGAGGAGATAAGATCGGTGATCGATCCTGCGTTACCAACATTGAGCGATCCACCAGGAAACAGTTTAAGCCGGGTGGTATTCCCACCTTCCAGGGTTCGCTTCTTTACGATCGTATCCCTGATAACAGGAGTACTTTCGATCATCGGGTCGATACGAGTCTTGGAGTTCTTGTCCACCATCTTCTCACCAGCCCATACCACCAAGATCTCCGAGGGATCGTAATGCACATAGTAACCGATCGGGTTGAGCACGCCAGCTTCGGTAGCTCCCATCTGGGAAGCCTTCATGATGTAGACTTCCTTGACCCGGGAGTGGGAAGAAAGCACATCCATCGGCTCTCTCCAAAAGGGAGTTCGATCGGTACGATACGGACCCGGTTCGGCAGAACCCTTGGGAAGTAGACGATAATGGTCAGCCCACTGACTGATAGTGAGATCGGCTGGAGGTTTGAGTCCTCGTGCCCATGCTTTGGTAAGAGAAGCTGCATCAGAGCTCAAACTGGGTAACCTCCTGCGACAATGTATGAAGGATGGTATCGATCTCCAACCTCATGGTCTCACGTGTATCATCTTCATTTCCCCCAGCCTGGTAGGCTGCATGGGTCTTCTGTGCCAACCGATCGGGAAGATTACGCAATGAATCGGTCAGGTGCTTTGCGATCTGATAAGAGATTCCAACTGCCAACTGGCGATCGATGAGTTCACCCGCATCCTTGCGATACACCAGCTCAGCTTGCAGTGCATCGAACTCAGCCTTTTTCGCCTTCGCGATCGCTTGCTTGCGTGCCCAATCGTAATCCTCAGAATCTCGGACCTTCTTGATCGGTTTCTCGGGACGGACCTCTGTGTTTTTCTTTCTGCCTCGCTCGGTACGATTGAATTCAAACTGCTGCCGAGCGATCTCTAAGACGAGTTTGCCATCCTCGGTAATCGCATCACCAAAGATCTGGCCACGACGGATTGCGTTGGTGATAGCCTGAGGAGTCGCACCAACCCGTCTCGCCAATTCGCTCTTAGTCACCATCTCCAGCTTATCTTTCGCCATCCTTCCACCCCTAAACTAGAAATGCGGTGGAAATGATGCAAATCTGCAACAAATCCGTTTCATAATTCGAAAACCACTGCAGATGCAAATGCCCGGGCGCCCGACCACCCGATATCCGTTGAAAGCCGTAGAAGAACCTACCCCTGTGTATTGCCATGTCGCCATGCGTGACGTTTTTTGTGCTACTCATCGCCCATATCCCCCTCCACGAGCAGATCATCGAAGGCAGTCTTACCATCTTCGAGTGTCTGGCCGGTCTCGATCAGCTTCTGCAGCTTCGCGTAGGTGATACAGTAGGTGCTGCACGCTTCTGCAACCGAGTCGAATATCTTCACCGAGTAGGTGGTGATCGCAATGATCTTTCTATGATTGGCCATCTTCAGTTTTCCCTCCCTGGTCCAAGATCCTTTGGACATCCTCAACACTCTTGACCACCGCATAGAACACACCGTGATCCTCACACCGCTTCTTGAATCTCAGCTGTGTATCGCTCAGCTTACCCACTTGGGTCTTCACCTCCAGGTATCCGATCTCATGCCACGGCAGCCACACCACCAGATCTGCAGTACCGGGTCTGAGCCCCATGGTGATCATCCGCATGGTACGCATCTTGTTCGTACCTGCTCCCTCATTCGGTACCGAATGACAGAAGATTCCTTCGGATGACAGATACCGCACGATATCGGCTTGGATCTTCGCCTCTTCGTTTCTCATCCATCCAACTCCCCGATCATCCTATCTGCAAGGTCGATCGCCATCATGATCACATCCTCCCAATCGACCACCGAATGGGTATTCTCCATGGAATCGAAATCGAACAATCCATCAGAATCCCATGCTTTCCCATTCTTCTCTATCAAAGCTCGCAACGCACTCACTGCGAAGTAATCCCTACGTGAAACCGTATCCATCACACCCTTTCCTTTCCCATCACAATCTTCCCAGCTGGCAGGTGGTATACAGGTAGACACCCTAAAGGGTGTGTCTACCGTGTCTACCACATTTCTGCAGCTTCAGCCCATTTTGGTAGACAGTGGAAACTACCACGTTTCTACCACTACTACCGTCCAAGAACCGTCATCGTGGAGAGCATCATTGCCGATGAAATCTCCGCATCTATGACCACATATCCAGCATGGTATTCCTGGACCACACCCTCATTGATCATCCGACTGATCATCGATCGCTCATCCGATGCCTTGAACCGTTGGCGCAAAGCAGCCTCCTTGGTATCGGGATTCTCCCGTTTCAAATAATCCTTCCATGCTGATTTGGTCAGGTACGGCATGCCATCAACCGACTCTTCACCCGACATCGACCATGCTGCAACCATGTCCCGAATCCTCTCACGCTGCTTCGCATCACGTTCCTTATGAGCCGGTGCTACCGCTTCTACCACGATAGCACTGCTTACCAGCTCACCCTCCTCATCCATCCACGGAAGGTTCACCTGCTCCAATTCGACATGGAGTGGATCAACCATCTCTGCATCCTTCACCTTCCGCTGCACTACCCTGATTGGTTTTCCCGGTCCACCGGGTTCCACCAGGATCTCGTTGTCCAGAGCTCCCCGCCATGCCGACGATCCGCGAGCCCGGTTCTGGGCATCGCTACTCACTCCGGTATGGTGCACGAGCAATACCGAGCAGCTGAATTCCTGCATCAACATCGCACAGGAGTCGAGCATGGTTTTCGCATCCTGGGCACTGTTTTCGTCTCCCATCAGAAATCGATGGAGGGTATCGACAACAATCAGTTTTGGTTGCTTCTCAATTTCCCTGATGCTGGAGATCGTCCGATTCAATCCCTCCGGAGTGTTCAGATCGGTCGCACCGAGCGAGAGAGACATATCAAGGGTAGCTACCTGATGGTATTGCTTCCATGCTGCGATACGACTACGCAGCCCATGATGTCCCTCTCCCGCCAAATAGACGACATGACCATGATGGACCTTTTGCCCTATCCAGGATTCCTTGCCACTGGCGATATGCATGCACCAATCAAGGACGAGGAAGCTCTTGCCAGAACCGCTTTGGCCAAAGACCATGATCAGCGCATCCTCCTGGACCCAACGACGCACCAACCATTTGATGGGAGATGGAGACATCGAAAAATCATCGGCACTGACCAACCAGCGATCCGCTGATGGTCCAAGCAGCAATGTCTTCAAATCCCCACCCGCCTGGACGAAATCATTGGCATCCCCTTCCTCGGGAGGAACGATCACTTCAGCTCCGCTGGCCTTTGCCGCCTCGGCAGCACACTTCTGCCCCGTCTGCGATGCATCATGATCGGCAACGATCACCAACGATCCGGTAGGCAGCAACACTCGAATGGAGGCTGCAACAGGTATCAAATTCTTCGCATTGTAGGCGATGATCACCGGTATCCCAGTCTTCTCATGGATGGTTGCAGCTGTGGCGAACCCCTCTGCGATGAAAACTTTCTTGCTGCCTTCAATCTCTCCTATGGACCAAAAACACCCCCGTGCCTTGCCTCCCGGGTGGAACATCTTCTTCCCATCGACATCGATGTACTGCAGAGAACATAGTCCTCCGTGTTCATCAAACAACGGCAGTACCAGACGACCATCCTGGGTGATCCTCGCACCATGTGCCTTCACTCCCTTCCTATATATATAGGGATGGTCCTCAGGAGCTGCTTCCAATGAATCCCAGATAGTGCGACATTCTTCGGCTGTAGCCTTTTGCTTGAACATGCGCTGGCGCTCCCGTATCTCAGAGGCTTCACGAAACCGCTCGGTAACCTCCAAGGATTCGAGTGCAGTCAGTTCCCGACCGATATCTGCCCTCCAGGAGTGCTTGCCATCATCCTTCCAATCGCCGAATACTCCTGCTGGAACACCATCGGCAAATGCGACATACCACCCCGATTTGTTCTTCCTGGACCCATCGGTCGAAAACCGATGGATCTGCCCATTGAGGTACACCTGCTCAGGAGGGACCAAGCCAGCATTGCCGATCGCCTGGCGCAGCTGGATCTCAGGAGGTTCCAAGGATTCTGTATAGGCAGGAATCCAGGGTTTCCCGAACAGCTGTGCGATGTTTCCCCGGTTCCCTTGTTTACTCAAAACGGCACTCCATCATTCGATTCCCACTTCTCGCATACGCCGATGGTCCCGGCGAAATCCTCCGGTGGTTCGGTTCCGAAGACGGTACAGAGACCATGCTCGGAATAGTAGAAGCAGAGGTGGCAGCATTTGGGTACTTCACCGCGCATCCATGCGGTCACGAAATCGGGTTCCTTGTGTCTCATATCGACCTCCTCATGCTGGTCGTCAAATTCGGATAATCATGTTCCGTAGCCGGAGAATCCCAGATCCTCTCGAGTACCCGATGGAATTGTCCATCCTTCCGATACGAGATCACACCCGGTGGTGTGCTCGCTGAAAGTCGCTCACACAGTTCTTCGGTAGTCCGTGTCCCTTGGATGGTCACCCCACATTGGGCACTGATGTATTTCAACGTTCCCAAAGCCTTCTGGCCTGCATACCCATCGTGAAACAGAAACAGGTATTCGGTTACCGGTCGATCGGTGAGCGCACCGTAGTAGGTGACCTTCACCATCTCTTTGCCACTTTTGCGACTGGTATGTGCATTCCATGACCAAGAGCAAACCTGCATGCTGCTCTGTTGTCGTCCCATGATGTCATCATCATGCAAATGCCAATCCTTCTCGGTAGCGATCGGGAACTCGTATCCACAACGAGGACAGATCCTACTCTGGGCAGCGATGATCTCATCACAACCCGGGCAGATCTTCGAAGGTGCCAATGCATCCGAATCAGATCCATGCATCCTGGGAATGCGAACTGCGGTGATCGGTCCATGCATCTCAACCACCCCAGCAAAATCGAGCACCAGGCAATGATCGGTATGGGTCTTCAAACGCAGCCCCCTCCCTGCCATCTGGGTATAGAGTCCAGGCGAAAGCGTTGGGCGCATCATCACGATTAGGTCGGTATCGGGATGATCAAACCCGGTGGTGAGCACGTTCGCGTTGGTGAGTGCACGGATCTTTCCCTTCTTGAAATCCTCGATGATCCGATCACGCGATCGCTTGTCAGTCTTCCCGGTGATGCACTCAGTTTCCACACCCTTGGCGATCAACACATCCTTCACATGCTGGGCATGCTCAACTCCGGTACAGAAGAAGAGCCAGGATTTCCGATCTCCTGCAAGTTGGATCACTTCGGAGACCACTGCCTCAGTCTTCTCCTGGATATCGACCGCACGCTGCAGATCCTTCTCGATGTACTCGCCGCCTCGTTTGGAGACACCTTCTGCACTGAGTTTCGCCAAGGTCACTATCGATCTGAGATCGGCAAGGTATCCTTGATCCTGCAGCTCCTCGATGGTCACCGGTTCGATCAGATCATCGAAAATTGCCGATCCATCGGTAATCAATCCATGACCCATCCGATATGGAGTGGCAGTAAGACCAATTACCCTGATATCGGGATTGGACTCCTGCAACTTGCCCAGGAATGTGCGATACACACCCTCGGCCTTATGCGACACCAAATGAGCTTCATCGATTATCACCAGATCGATATATCCGACTTCCTGATTGCGTATCGACTGAATACCGGCAAACGTGATCGGCTCTCCGATTTCCCGCTTTCCAATTCCCGCCGAGTAGATTCCCAAAGGAGCGTTCGGCCAATGCTGCCTGAGTTTGGCTGCATCCTGCTCGATCAACTCCTTCACATGCGTGAGCATCAGGATTCGAGTCTCTGGCCAATTCTGCAGCGCATCCTTACAGAGCTCTGCGATGATATGGCTCTTACCCGATCCAGTCGGCAGCACAAGACACGGATGTCCATCATGCTGCATAAACCATTTATACAGTAGGTCGATCGCTTTCTTCTGATACGGTCTGAGCATGCTGCACAATCTCCCCGTTGAATACTTCTCTCACCAGATCCACAGTGGGTTCACCAAATGGTCCTCCCACCAGAATCTCGTTGCTCGAATATCCATGCTCTCCGTTGACCACCATTTGGTCCCCGATCAGATAACAGGCATTCCACTCATCACTCTTTTCTTCGACTATCTTCCAAGGGACCAAATCGGGATGGAACACATGGGCTCGGCATCCTTCATACTGGGCATCCTTGGGAATCTCCGATCCCCATCGTTCACACATCCACGTGCTCTCTTTGGTTGCGGTGGCATGAGAGCAGGTCCTACAGTTCACTTCCTGTATCGGTTGTTTTTCATGGCAAAACGGACATGCAGCACAGAGCTTGCACTGATACCAAGAGGGATCAGCTGACAAGGGTTCAGGCAAACGATTCATTACCGTCAGCTTCATTCCCCGCTGCAGATACTTCCATCCAAGATCCTTGTCCACATAGACCCGCTCGGTGTAGATCGAATCGTCATCCTTACAGACCGCGTAGTACAAAGCCCTATCGATATTGCTGCGGGTCATCGCACATTGCATCTGCACATAGTGTTGCCATTTGGATTCCTGAACGCCTTTCTTGCAAAGATCATCAAAGCTCTTTCGAGAATGGGTCTTGCACTCCCAGACATGAATCGTCTTCTTCGCCTCGGGCAAGCCTCCATAGATGATGCCATCGGGACTTCCCTGGACATGAGCTCCAGCGAGGATGGTTCTCTGGTTCCTACCGGTCTCCCTCAGGTCCACTCCGATCTCTCGAAGATCAGAAGCTGCGGTAATCTCTTCGAGCTGTCCCCGTCGGAACAATCGCTTGATCCGACCGGGGAATCGCTCGATCACCGCCCAGTGGAACGAGAGCCAAAGCCATCGGTCACAGGGATGCCCAAGCAAAGAGAATCCAAGATGATGACGAGGCTTCTCTATCTGATGCTCATGAAAGGCATCAATGAGTGCGACTGTGCTCTGCTCAGATTCTGGTATTCGTGCCACGTGGTCTCTCCTTGCTTTCTCTTAACGCTTCGCCCAAGGTGGTGCGCTCTTTCCCGCAGCAGCTGGAGCAGGAGTTGCATCAACTGAAGCTTTCGGTGTTTGGAATA
>Ga0172382_10007916_pt1 | contig 14965 bp, 11 predicted proteins | sample Leawel138RmetaG_FD_122245 | JGI IMG/M metagenome (GOLD analysis project Ga0172382, IMG submission 122245) | Leachate microbial communities from a municipal landfill in Southern Ontario, Canada - Leachate well 138R metaG | ecosystem: Engineered > Solid waste > Landfill > Unclassified | place...
AAAAACTACGTTAATAATCGTAGCTAATTTCAGGGAGCATTACAATAGTACAGTAAATTTAAACATTTTTATAAGTTAATCTACTGTCCGAATTCCGGGGGGAATTATAGGGTGACTTTTTTGTCCGTTGGTTTGTCTGTCGTTTTGCTAGCGCGGTAGGGCAGACACACTCTTTGCCAAGCTTGGGTTTTAGCGTTGGCTGGTGCGGCTTGGTAATGTGTGTGACTGTTTAGCGTAGGCATTAGTTAAAATTAATATTAAGTTCATTAAGTAATTCTAACTGTCTCTCTGAGAGTTCATTGTTAAGATAAGCTCTCTTCGTCCTAGCTAAAGATTGATAAAGATTGCTTTCGCTTTTGCCCCTTCCCGCTTTGGGGTAATGTCCTTTTTCTTCAATAAATTTAGCTACTTCCCTTAGTTTCCCCGACCATTTACCAAACCCATCACGACCATTGCTACTAATTCTCTGTGAAATATCTACTCCTAGTTCAAGCAATCTTTTGTTCTTAATTTCATCAAAATCACGTTTTTCGTAAGAGGTATTTTGGTTGTAAATCCATCTCCATAGTTTATTAGTTGACTTTAGTTCTGAAAGTTCATGATTTTGGAGGAACTCTTTCAATTCATGAAATTTTGATTCCCATTCTATATTATTTAAATCGGACAGTGACCAATGAAAATCAATTGACTCAAGCTTGTCAACTTGCCATTGTTTTAATGGTTTTCTTTTACCGCCTGAATGCGTTCCTACTTGTGCTTGACGCTGAGCCTGACACCAATTATACATTTGTCCTTCCATTCCATCTACACCGAATTTTGGCCACCTATTATTTTCTGATTTAAACGATTTTACATTTTCAAACATTTCTATCCACCTAGCTTTTTCCTTTTCTTTTCCTTTAGCGTCTAAGTCAAATCCGATTGATTGAAGTGCCTGAATTTGTTCGTATGATAACTTGTTATTTTTGTAACCTGCCCTTTGGGAACCGAGCCATGAATGGAAATCTTTTTGTGTTGTTCTGGTTGGAAACTTTCCATATTTGTCAACCCATTCTTTGATTTTATCAAAGATTTGTTCCCATGTTTCAAAGAATCGATCAAGTTTAAGTTCTTCTATTTTCTTGCTTTGATAATCAGAAAGAGTTCCTTCTTCATTACTCTTGCGGTGCCTATGAATCCATGAGTAAGCATTTTCCCCAAGTTCTTGAACTGAAATGGAATTGCGATTTTCTAGCTTAATCTTTATTTTTTGCCAATATTGGGTCCAATTATCCTTTTTTCCTTCAAAATTGAAGTCAATTTCAGTCATTTTTTCAAACCAAAAGTTGCCTAAATCATTTTCTCGGTATCTGGTTCTCATTATTTGGCAAAAGACATAAAGTTTACTTTCAATTGACTCGCTATTCTCCCTATCATATTGAGGCCATTTTGCTAAATTTTCTTGTCTGAATTTCACAAGTTGGTTGAATGGCTCAAACCATTTTTTTCTACTTGCCGGGCCTTCAAATTTTTTGTCAATTGAAAGAAAACGCCTTTTCTGTTCTTTAGAAATTATTTTGTTTTTTCTGATGCAGGTGGTTTGATACCTATGCCATGTTACTAATTCATTATCATCTATTCCTTGACATGGCGGGAATACATTGTGGTTTGAATAATCTTGGAATTGCGAGAACATTCTTTCCCATTTCCATTCCACAATGCTCCAAACAAAATTTATAGAGTTTAATTTGCGAAGTTCTTCATTCTTGAGCGTAGCGTTTTTCTTTCTATTTCTTTGGATTGCAATCCAATTGTATAAATATGTGTCGTCTTTTTTACTGGGATATTCTTGATTATTACTATTCATGTAGGTTTTGAGATTCAGGAACCATAAATCCCAATTATTTGAAGACTTCTCAATGATTTGGTCAAAAAGAGAATTCCTTAACTTTTCTTCAAATCCTTCTAATATGATTTTGTCTTGTTCTTCAACAAAACCCGAAGAAACAATATCAATCTTGTTAGGTTTCCGTTTCCCTTTCCGAAAAGCGATAAAATTAATTTCATCCTGGAGCCTTTCATCTTGGTCACACAAAGAACGAATAACTTGAAGCAAATTTTTGAATGAGCCTGAACTGATAGAGTTTTCAACTTCATCCTTTTTTGAATGATAAATTGGAACAACGATTAGACCTAATTTCTTCCCTTCCTTCTTCCGCAATGCTCTTCCAACCGCTTGAACTATGTCAACTTTTGAGTTTTTAGGGTCACAAAAATAAACTAAGTCAATGGTGGGCACATCAACGCCTTCTGTTAAACATCGTGCATTAGAAACAATTGCTTTTTCTGAATTTTTAAATTCTTCAAGTACCAAGTTTCTATAACTTGTCGGCTGTTCCCCACTAACCGAGAAAGTTCTTGTGTTAGGAAATAGCTGACCGTGTCTATTTGCAAATTCTTTGGCTAATTTTACTTTTGAATGGAAAGTCAAGCCGTGATTTGCATAGTATTTTTTCATTACATGCTCAAGCGCATAATTGTTGGCTAATTCATCTATGGATATATTTTTATCTATGAATCTCCTGTGCTCAATATATTCTTTGAGTTCGTCACTATTTACACCGATAGCCACAATTTTGTAGTCTACAAGAATTTCTTCTTCAATTGCATCTTTAAAAGTCATTCTATGAAACTCATATCCAAACGTGTCTGGGTCATTCATGTCATAGGCATACTTTAAATCATCTCCAAGTTTCTTTTTTAATGATTCTTTTACAATTCTAGGTGTCGCTGTTGCATACAATCTGTATTTTGACGGAATTCGATTATTGTTATGAATTAGGCTGAATTTATTGTTACCTACACCTGCCGTTTTATGAGCTTCATCACAAAAGGTAAAATCAAATTCAAAACTTATCTCTTTGATTGCTTCAGCAATAACTGGAAGCGAATGATATGTTGAAAAAATTACTTTACCTTCAAACGGTTTTAAAAGAAAGGATTTTACATGTTCGGAATCGGTGGTAACTCTTGTATCTATTTCATAGGTATGAGTGACCAAAGTATCTGTGGTGTCCTTATCAATGTCTGTTTCAGAGCACACGCATAGATACTGATAAATATTCTTTCGTTGTTTTGACCATTCATTTTTTATTTGCCTTAACAGAGCGAGCGATGGAACAAGTACCAATGTGTTTTTGCTTTGTAGTTTCTCCTTAATCCAAAGCGCTGTAAATGTTTTACCTGCTCCACAGGGTAAAATCAATTGCCCCCTTGATTCTTCACCTTCTGTGAACCATTGTGTACACTCGTGAATTGCTATCTGTTGATGAGGAAGTGGGTCGTATAACTTTCTTGCTGCCAATTGATTTTTGGCTAATAAACTGTAAATAGAACGGAATGTCTCTTGATCTATTTCATTTAGATTGGCAACTCCGTAAAAAGTAAAATTGTCATGTCTTGTTTTCGAAACATGGTCTAAGTCGATTGCATTAGAAAAAACTATGTATCCATTGGCATTTGGACAGAAAGCAAAAAGGTTGGCTATTTTATCGGCTGACCAATTCAATTTGCTAGACTCATCATTCTTGTATTTACATTGAACAACAAAATATCGGTCTTCTACATCTTGCAGAACCAAATCAACACCATAATCCTGATTTCCTAAATTGAGTTTATTTCTAACTTCAAGCGGTGTTTCTTCAAAGAGCCATACATTTTTAAAATTGTCTTTTTCGGTTGGGGAAACAAGAAAGTAGAGTTTTGTAAACTCTTCAAAAATCTTGCCCGCCCGAATATCTTTTTCGGCTGTTTCTGTCGAATGAATATTGTATTTGGAGAGTTCAGGTTTCAACTCTCTCCATGTTTCTTTGCCCTTAATTAGTTCTGTCAGTATGTTCTTGTACTCTGTCATTTTCTTTTTAGTGCGCTGGCAAAAACCAAATGTGCTGTTTTTGCGGAAGGGTTTTTACACTGAGCGATAACTTATCAATATCCCCGAAAAATGCCGTCAACCCACCAAACGCGCTCAGCCCCACAACATTATTAAGCATTAAAAACAGATCACCTCCGAGCTAGTTTCTTGGCAGCTATATTATGAAAGATAAATTATACAATTCAAATGATGCAACTATTGGCTTATTCGGTTTACTATTTAGCTTGGTTAATAATCGGTTGTGATAAAGATAAGAATCAAAATCAAATAAACAAAAAAGTCACAGACTTTTGTGCCGGTGGCAATCACCGCCGAAAACGAGCGACATGACAAACCAACGACATCACCAACCCACTCCAATACCTGCAGAACTTTAAGAAAATCGTTCTGAAACCAATGTTGTACTTAACGGGAGGGGCACTATCCAAAATGGCAATTTTCCTATAGTATATTTGGAAATATGGAAAAACAAAACGATCTTTAGGACAGATAGTTAGCCAGAAAAACTTAAGATATGACACTGAATGAATTAGCAAAAAATGACCAATTGAGCACTCGCGCGATTAATGTTTGCCAATTTCACAAGCTATTGGATTCTGACGCCATTTTAAATTATTATCACCGTCATCAAACTTTTGGAAAGTTGCGTTATTGTGGCAGGAAAACCAACGCCGAATTAATGTATTTTTGTCAGAAAAACTATTTACCAAGCCCGACTGTTGTTGAGGAGCTACCTATACTCATGATATTGGATCATTTCTCAGAACTCCAAATGGAAATTTATGTTGATTATACAAATTCACAGCTTATAAAACTCTCAACGCGTGCAAAAAGCGCAATGCATGCCATTCTTGGCGAGGGGTATTCTATTACTACCCTTCAAAAAAAGTTTTTAGCAGAGCCAAAACTTAGCATTAGCAACATACCTAACGTTGGACTAAAAACATATTTCGAACTTAGTAAGTTAAAAGGTAGTATCAACATTTTTATTAGAGAACTTTATCTGATCCGTAATATGGAACACCTATTCGCTATCAAGCATTGGAAATATATAAATGAAACATTTTTTAAACATGTAAGAGGATTTTAGGAAACCTTTCCCAATACCCTTGGAACCGATGTCATTCAGGAATATCGGGGATTTCACCAAAAATGACAGGTCTTGCCAGGATTCTTATTTTTTATATACCTCTATGTTCTCATCCGAACTTTCCTCCCCATATACCAATACGCAATGCTTCCCAACAACGGGATACTCAGGATGATCAAAAACCAAAGCAGCCGATGTAAACCAGGTATTGAACGATTAGTTGCAGCATGAAAGAGGCAATAAAAGTAAAGGATGACTACTGGAAGGAATATTAACGCCACCAAGATTATTTCCTTCGTTCCCATATTCACAAGTGCTATTTCCATATTTTTTTACTTTAGTTATCTCACGAGGTCCCTTTAAACAATACATCTACTCACCCAAAATTTTCCCCAAAATCTGGTTGGTAGAAGGCAGTTTGATTTATATCTATTATGGATATCGTTGTTTTCAATTTGACTCAATCAATTCAACATTATATTTTCTTCATCCACAATCTCTTCGAAAACATTATAGCTTTCAGATTGATTTATGAATTTGAGAATTGTTGACATTTCGTATGTGTTGTCCCCTGAATTTCCTTTTATATTTCCGGATGTTCTATCTAGCTTAGAATAACAACAAATCTGATTGGAATTTTTTAGTTTTGGGTGTAGCTAGCTAAGGGAGCATTACACATCAACCATAAAAACCTGAAAGACCTGTATCCACAGAATTATAAGAAAATCGCTCAGAAATCAAACATGTAGTTGGTCGGGCGGATACGTATGTCTTTTAATGCCAGCTAACGGTTTGGGTATTGCCGAAGGCGGGGATTTTTAGCACAAAAGTTCAATCGAAGAACGAAAGCTGAACCTTGCACAAATGCCCAATCGAAGCCGTTCAGCCCCGCTTTTGGCAATACCTTGTTATGTGACGTTTTTCTTTTCTAAAATTATTTCTCCTGTCGTTTCTCTATCAGTCCAATATTCGCCATCCATCTTTTCAACTTTAAAACCATCAAAATTCAAGATTGTAGAACCATAATGTATTTCACTCCTCTCTCTTACTCCAGATTTGGGTGTGTTCAAATAGGAATAAAAAAGTTGTTGAAAACCTCTTTCAGTATCAATATCAAAGGATGCTCCTATGCTATAACTACGGCTTTCATTGGTTTTAATTTTAACTTGAACATTAAAGAAGTTTTGAGTTATAGAAACTTCAATTGGAATTGGGGAAAGTTCTTTTTCTTTCCAATTTGACTTAACAGTTCCTACCCAATTGCCGGATAAATTTGGAAAAGGAACAAGCCAAGGATAAAATATTTTCCATTTCCAAGCCCAACCTATAAATATCATCCATATAACTATATTTATAGAAATTGTTGTAGAAATATGTGTTATTGCTTTGTGGAAATCAATACTATCTAAATTTTGTGTTGATAAAAAAATCACTGCATACACAAAAAAAGCAAGTCCAAAGATTGCAAAGGCAAATATTCTTATATTGTGTTTAACCATTTTTTAAAATTCTAAATAATTCCAAAGTTGCACCATATACTCATTTACATCTGTCCGTGACCATTTTCTATTGCCTCTCCATAAATAAAGTAACTCAGAGACCTCTCCCCATTCATCACAAGTTTCTTTTTCTTTTGTTTGCTCATAGATATATATAATTGATTGTTTTAACCTTTCTGTCCAACTATTGTAATTGTCAATTTTTGAATTTGGGACGTTCCAAACTAAGCACTCTATCAAAAACGATGTTATATTGCCGCTAACATTAACTCCATCATCTTTCATTTTGTACCTTAGCTTTCTATGTAGTCTTGTTAATCGTTTAAATCTTCGAGATGTTTTGTTGTTCTTATTAATACCATTTAAAATGTGTTGTTTGGGATAATTTATGACTTCAACACCTTCGTCTGAAATAAATTTCGCCCCAAGTACATAGCTTCCATCGTTAGAATATCTACGATAATTCCAAGTAGGCACTACATCAGTTTCTATTCTATAACTATTTCCTTTTATTGTTATACATTTATCATTTCTGACAACTTCACTTCTTCCAAATTTATTTACAAGTGCGATTTCAACATCATCTTTAAATTCATTAAAAGAATAAGAAGATGGATTATTCAAATTGAAGTCTTCCCTTGTTTTATTTGGGGGAAGATTAAAGTAAAATCCACCCGTATATCTTATATTAATGTCAATATCGCTATTTAGCCTTACATTGGTATTGTTTGCATAGGAACCTTGTCCGAATGTTTCAGTTGATTTTTGTTTCAATTTTGGGTCCGAACTTATGGCATCCCTGACCATTCTTTCCGAATTTTCAAGTTTTGTCTGTTCGCTATCACTTGGTGGCTTTGTCCAACTCGTTAATGTGTCTTCTGAATATTTCGCCATCTGTTAAACTATTATTTCTGTACAATTTTTATTTTGTTTTTTCTTAGCCTTTTGCAAGGCTTTATTAACTCTATCCAATACATTAGTTTTCAACTCTCCTTTGTTAAATTCAGTGACACCACAAGAAACAGTTAGTTTAAAATGATTTCCATCTATCTCAAATGAGGAATCTGAAATAAGTCTTCTCTTTCTGTCTGCTGCAATTTGAGCATTGGACAATGAAGTTTGTTTTGCAATAATTAAAAATTCATCGCCTCGCATAAAGTATCTGTACGTTTCATCCGTTATTCGACTATCCTTTGCTAAAAGACCTCCAAGTTTCGTTAGAATTTTGTCAGCTATCTCATAGTTGTTCTCATCGTTGAATTTTTTAAAATCGTCTATATCAAACAGGATAATAGAGATAGGTTCGTCTTTATTTTCTCTATTTTTCTCTAAATTGTCAAAATCTTTTTCCAATGCTTTGTGGTTTTTTAGACCAGTTAACTCGTCCATTCGACTTTTTGCTTGTATTGACTTGAGCTTACTATTAAAAAGTATGAATGAAAATGTAAAACAGATTCCTATTAATGATAATGACAGTATTATAATTGTCCAAATTGTTAATGAAATCTCTAATTCAAGCTTTTCTTTTATAACAGGTGTGTATTTTAGAATTGCAACTAAAATGAATGTTATGAACAGATACTTTACTACATCGTAGAAGACTCTTGAAAGAACATCTTTTTTAAATTTAGAAAATGAGTCTATAATATATTTCATTTGATTGTAGTGTCGTTTTTAAAATGTCGCATAACTTGTCTATATCCCCGATAAAATGGCGCCAATCTGCAAACTACATGCAGCTTTGCGACATCGCTGCGCTTAAATCCAGACTGCATCTTTGTTCATTTTTTTTGAGCAACTACACTTTTAACCATTACTTCTACAATTCAAAATTACACAATTAGCGGCTTATTAGGTTTACTATTTAGCTTGATTAATAATCGGTTGCGATAAAGATATGCAATCAAAATCAAATAAACAAAAAAGTTACAGACTTCTGTGCTGGTAGCGATCACAGCCAGAAGAGAGGGATATTACGAACCAACAACACTATCAACTCAACTCGTCTCAAGAATGCCAAGTTTTCTTTTTATTTCTTTCATAAGCATCAGGAATGGTTTTATTTTTTCTGTTTTGTCATTCCGTTTGGCAAAAATTCAAATAATAATTCATGATTAATTTTTACATTTTGTTTTCTAAGAAATAGCTCATTGATATGGCCCTCTTTGGAACAATTGTACCCAATTGGTTAAGATTTACGGGATTCGTTGACTGGCGCGACAGGGGGTTATGTGCAAGATTTGGAATTTTAGATGGTATACATAAGACTGAAGCAAAAAAATCTTCCTTTGACGGAATATTTGATGCTTTCGATATTGCAAAGAATATATCTAATGATGATAAAATTGTAGAAAGAATGAATGCTACAAGATTTATTAGGTTCTAATACTTATTAACGATAAAATTTTATAGAAAAACCATAATCTCATCGCTCCATAAGTAAGAGTAAAAGCATGAGAGGGCTTAATACTTTCACGCCGCATAACTGTTGTTCGAACTTCAGGGCAGAAATGTTCAAAGCATTGAACCGAATTGACAAAACTTAATAAATCTATCAGACTTTTGAGTCGTATAAATCAAATAATTGTACATTTGTATAAGTAGCAGCCGCAGGTCGGCTTAGTATTGCTGTTGCCTGTTTCCTTGTTGTTTTTTGTATATTGTTTGCCATGAGAGAGAAGTATATTTATCTTGATAATAACGCAACAACTCCTCTTGACCCTCGGGCTTTAGATGTGATGATGCCTTATTTGCAGGATTTATACGGTAATGCAGCGAGTAGCCACCGGATGGGTAAGGAAGTTAAACGAGCGATAGATACTGCACGCAGACAGGTTGCAGATTTGATTGATGTCAATCCGGAGGAAATACACTTTACTGCTGGGGCTACCGAGGCCATCAATATAGCATTGCAGGGAATATCCTCCTCAGACCGAAAACCGAAACATATTATCACCGTACAAACGGAGCATCCGGCTGTCCTGGATACCTGTCGCTATTTGGAGACTATCGGGGTAGAGGTGACTTATCTGTCTGTGAATGCATTTGGCTTGATTGATTTTGAAGAATTGAATCGCTCTTTCAAAGACAATACCTTATTGGTGTGTGTGATGCTGGTGAATAATGAAACTGGCGTGATACAGGATATCAAGCGGATTGCTAATCTTGCGCATGAGCATGGCGCATTATTTATGACTGATGGTACACAGGCAGTTGGGAAAGTACCCTTTGAGGCGAGTGAATATATTGATATATTAGCCTTTTCAGCTCACAAGTTTTATGGACCAAAAGGGATTGGAGGGTTGTATGTAAATCCTCACATCAAGCTGAGGTCGTTGATTTATGGAGGTGGACATGAAAGAGGGTTGAGGTCTGGTACATTGAATGTGCCAGGTATTGTAGGAATAGGTAAAGCGGCAGAAATTGCCCGATATGATATGTTGGAGGATGCAAATCGGGTGGGAATACTACGAGATAAATTGGAAGCAGAGCTGTTAGAGATTGAAGGTACAGTAGTAAATGGTTCAAAGGGATCACGTATTTATAACACCACCAATATTAGTTTTGAAGGTATAGATAATGAAGCTTTGCTCTTGGGGTTAAAAAATGTTTGCGTGTCTAACGGATCGGCCTGTCATTCCTTTACGATGGAGCCTTCTTATGTATTGACAGCTATGGGTTTGACCCACAAACAAGCAAACGAATCCTTACGGTTCAGTATAGGGCGGTTTAATACCGAAGGAGACATCTTGACTGCAGTCGAAGCTATAAAAGAAGTGGTTGACCGCATGCGGACAATGGTCAGCTAATGGTCATTAAAGAATAAAAGATTAATGAAGAAACTTTCATTTTCAGGACACGAGACATTTGCGTGCAAAATATATTGGTTGAAGAAAGGGTATGACTTTGTTAAGTCCGGCAAACGTTTTACCGACGAAGATGCAGTCGTAGAGCTTGGTGTAGGAAAGAATATGGTGACTTCGATACGCTTTTGGTTGAAAGCTTTTGGTATCTTGGACGATGAGGATCAGTTGTCTGATTTGGCAGATTTCCTATTAGGGGAGTATGGAGTAGATATCTATTTGGAAGATCCAATGAGTATCTGGCTATTACACTATGAGTTGATCAAGCAGGAGAAAGCAAGTATTTATTCCCTTGCCTTCAATCAATTCCGTAGAGAAAAAACCGAATTTACCAAAGAAAATTTACGGCGTTTCATCATGCGCAAGACCGAGGAAGCCCAAGTAACTTTTAGTCCTAAGACGGTTGATTCCGACTTAAAGGTTTTTCTAAGCAACTACATATCCTCAAATCCTAATGATATCGAAGAAGGATATAGTAACATATTACAAGAGCTTAACCTGATCACTACATTCAAACAAATGGATGATCAAGGCCACATGGCTGATTGGTATCGGTTTGACCTTCATGAGAAACAAGAGTTGCCAATAGAAGCTCTATTATATGTAATCCTTGACAATGAGGATTATGGGGTCTCAATAAGTCTATCTGCATTAGCAAACGATCAAGCCGGTGTTGGTAATGTGTTTTTATTGACCGAATCGGTATTGTCTCAAAAATTGTACACAATACCTACTCAATATGGCGTGTTTACCGAAACCGCAGGCAACCCTGTATTGCAATTGAAGAACGATTTGGATAAGTGGACTATTTTAAGAAATTACTATGCAGTTGGATAATACGATGCGCCAGTATTCACCCTCGGTCAATATTATCCGTGATCGTAATCGCGAGATAAACTATATACCTACGCTCAATGGACAACGTGCCTTTGAGGACATTGTCGCATCATCGGCTATTGGTATGCGAGCCTTTACCCTGGTAGGGGCGTATGGTACGGGTAAATCTACTTTTCTTTGGGCCTTGGCACAGTCCGTTGAAAAGTACAACCCTTATTTTGATCATTTTGACTATCTGATCAAAGGGTATGCCTCTTATCAACTTATAGATCTTGTAGGCGACTTTTCATCCATCCAGACAGCCTTTGCACAGGTTTTAGGCTGTGATGTTTCCGATTCGCTTAACAAGATAGAGGAACTTGCACAAATATTAAAATCGGAGAGTAAAGGGCTCATCATCCGGATCGATGAGTTTGGTAAGTTTTTGGAGTATGCCGCAAAGCATAATCCTGAATCGGATTTTTATTTCATACAGCAATTGGCCGAGTTGATCAACGACGCTAGCAAGAATGTGATTCTGATCAGTACTTTGCATCAGGACTTTGCAGCTTATGCTTACCAACTCACCGATATACAGCGCAAAGAGTGGCTTAAAGTCAAAGGAAGGTTCAAGGAGATTACGTTCAACGAACCTGCCGAACAGCTTTTGCTAATCGCATCAGAAAAATTAAATGACACAAACTTCAAGGTTAGTAAGCAACAACTAAAGGGACTATTGGAAGCCGTACAAGCAGCTAAGGCTTTTCCATTAAAGGATTATTTCAACGTAGAAGTTGCCCAGAAGCTTGCACCTTTGGATTTGTTGTCCGGCAGCATACTGACGTTGTCTTTGCAACGCTATGGACAGAATGAGCGATCGCTGTTTACCTTTTTGGAATCTAATGATTTCAATGGATTACAGCAATTCATTAATCATCCAAATGCTTCTTTTTACAGTGTTGCCCATGTTTATGATTACCTGATCTATCACTACTATGCTCAATTAAGCATCGTTCAAAATCCGGATTATCGCGCCTGGCGCTTGATGATGGATAATATTGTCCGTGCTGAGGGACTTTTTGAAAAAGACTTGTTACTGGAAGCCATTCAGTTGATTAAGATTGTTGGGCTACTCAATCTGTTTGGTAGAAAGTCACAACGTATCGATTCAGATTTTCTTGTCCATTATGCGTCATTGACATTAGGACAACAGCATAGTAAAGAAGTACTCCGACAATTGGAGCAGTTTAAGATCATCCGTTACCGTGATTTTAGCAATCGGTATGTCTTGTTTCATGGGACTGATGTCGATATCGAAGAGGAGATCGAGCGGGCAAAAGCACAAGCACACGAGATTACTAGTATTAGCAGCTTTATCAACAAAACATTCTCGTTCCCAATAGTCATAGCCAAGCAATACCTGTTGGAAGTAGGGACCCCCCGTTATTTTCAATTCAAGGTATCTGATGAGCCAATGCAATTGATCCCTCGGGGTGAGATTGATGGTTATATCAATCTTGTTTTTGCTACAGACCAACATGGTGCGGAAGATATTGTTAGAGTGAGTAGAGAAAGTGAGGAAGCAGTGTTATATGTATATTTTAGGCACTCATCCCGTATATTGGAGTATATCCGCAAAACGGAGCAGATCCGTATCGCTCAAAACAGACATACCACAGATATAGAAGCTCAAAAGGAATTCAAAGCATTACTTACCCATCACAGTGAGCTATTGAAACAGGCAGTGTTGGATGCGGTATATACGGCTGATACCAGTCAGGTAAGCTTCTATTATAAAGGTAATCCTGTGACAACGATCAGCAATAGAAAGACCTTTAATGTCTATCTGAGTACAATAGCAAGGGAGGTGTATTATGCCACACCGCATTTTCTCAATGAGATGGTCAATAGAACAAAGGTCTCTTCGCCTATTCTGATTGCGCGTAAAGCATTACTCAATAAGATTTGTAATAATATTGGTATAGAGGATTTTGGATATACACCTGATCTTTACCCGCCCGATAAGACAATTTATCTTTCATTGGTCAGGGCCAACGGATTTTATGTTGAAGATGAGCTTGGTAAATTTCATTTGTCACCCCCATCGGGTGAAAACTTTAGGCATGTTTGGGATCTTTTTGAAGAGTTTTTGGATGAGGCCAAATCTTCTAAGATCAATTTACAAGAATTTGTAGATAATCTTCTTCAAAGACCATATAAGCTGAAGAAAGGTTTGATTGAATTTGTATTGCCAATATTTCTGCTAATTAAGCAATCTGACTTCTCCTTTTTCAATAAAGATGGTTTCATCCCGAAGCTAAATGCAGATATTCTGGATCTTGTATTGAAGAACCCTTCCGAATATTGGTTGAAATCTTTTTCTGGATCAGGCGTACACTTGTCTGTATTCAATAAATATCGAGAGCTTTTAAATCAGAATAAGGTCAATAAGGCTTCTAATCTTGGGTTTATTGAGATGATAAGACCCTTTCTTTCGTTCCACACACAATTGCCAGAATACTCCAAAAGTACAAATAGGCTTCCAAAGGAGGCTGTTAATCTGAGAAGAGCGATTAGTGAATCAACTGACCCTGAAAAGACATTTTTTGAAGATTTCCCCAATGCTTTGGGTTACTCGATAAAGGAACTGGATGAAAGTCCACAAAAACTTGAGCGTTTTTTTGTGGAGCTCAGGCAATCCATCACGGACATAAGGTCAAGTTTCAACGGATTAGTCCAGCGGTTCGAGGAATTTATAGTGGAAGAAGTTATAGGTGGAGATTCGTTGGATTTTTCTGATTGGAAACAGATAATCCAAGATCGGTTTAAAGAGCTAAAACCCTATTTGGTCTCTCCCCATCTTAAGGTTTTCCTGCAAAGGTTACACTCAAGCCTAGATGATAAGAACGCATGGTTAAGTTCTCTCTCTCACGCAATAATTGGGAAACAACTGGAACATATTAACGATGAGGAAGAAGTGGTTCTCTTTGTTAAATTTAAGGAATGGATACACGAACTGGAAAATTTTATGGAGATTGAAAAAAAGGTTTCCAGCGAATATATGCATGATGCACTTAAAGTTGAAATAACTAGTCTGACCAAAGGATTGAACAAGCAGATTCTGAGTATTCCTAAATCAAAGCAAAAGGAAGTAGATAAGCGAAAGGCTGATTTGAGTAAACATTTGACAAATGATAAAAAAATGAATATATTTATCCTGGCAAAGTTACTAAACGATCAGATGGATTGATATGGCTGTTAAAATGAATGTAAGGCATGTATTGGGTATATCTGGAGGGAAAGATAGTGCCGCTTTAGCAATATACATGCACAAGCATTATCCTGAATTGGACATTGAGTACTATACAGCTGATACGGGAAAGGAATTAGACGAGACCTATCAGCTCATTAAAAATCTAGAGATCTATTTAGGAAAGGAGATTGTCAAATTGAAAGCCTTTCCTGATAGTGTTGAAGATCCGTTTGACCATAAGCTAAAGAGCTTGGGTGGTTTTTTGCCGAATACCTTAAATAGGTGGTGCACCAAAACCCTAAAGTTGGATGTATTCGAGAAATTTGTAGGGGATGATCCGGTTATATCCTATGTCGGCATCCGAGGGGATGAAGATCGGGAAGGATATATTTCCAGCAAATCGACGATACAATCTGTTTTTCCATTCAGACAAAATTTATGGAGCCAAGACTTGGTCAATAAAATATTAGACAACAGAAAGATAGATGAGCGTTTGGCTTGGGCCGAAGAAAATATTGATAAAGACCGATT
>Ga0172382_10007917_pt1 | contig 14961 bp, 12 predicted proteins | sample Leawel138RmetaG_FD_122245 | JGI IMG/M metagenome (GOLD analysis project Ga0172382, IMG submission 122245) | Leachate microbial communities from a municipal landfill in Southern Ontario, Canada - Leachate well 138R metaG | ecosystem: Engineered > Solid waste > Landfill > Unclassified | place...
GCGTTGAGCGTTGAGCGTTGAGCGTTGAGCGTTGAGCGTTGAGCGTTGAGCGTTGGGCGTTGGGCGTGGCGCATGACGGACGCTGGACGCTGGACGGCCAACGTTCTTCGGGAGGCCAGCCCCCCTGGCCGATGGGGTGGTTGAGCGTTGCGCGAACGCCAAACGCTGGACGCACTTCGCTCAACCTCTTTTCATCATGAGCCGCCGCAGGCGGCTTTCATCAAGGCCCGCAAGGGCCGAGGTCATCTGTCATGCGCCAGGTTCACGCAAACGCGCTAAGATGGCCGCCAGATGCGCAAGCGGCGCCATCTTTGGTCACCGCTTGCGCATCCAGCACTGTCCGCCTGTCCGTCGGCCCCGCGACGGTCCACGCGACGACCGGGGTGCCTCCATCTTTTCACAGACGCAGGGAGGCCACTCATGGCGATCAAATACATCCCCGAGCCGTTTCGCATCAAGGCCGTCGAGCCGCTTCCGGTGCTGACGCGACCCGCGCGCGCGCAGCGCATTGCCGAGGCAAGCTACAACCTGTTCAAGCTCAGGAGCGCGGACTGCAGCATAGACCTGCTCACGGACTCGGGCACGGGCGCCATGAGCGCAGCACAGTGGGCGGCCATCATGCGGGGCGACGAGGCGTACGCCGGCTCGGCCAGCTACGAGCGGTTGCTGGAAACCGCCCGCGACATCACCGGCTTTGACTTCATCCAGCCCGTGCACCAGGGCCGCGCGGCCGAAAAAGTCCTGTTTCCCCTGCTGCTGGGCACGGGCAAGGTCGCGATCTCCAACATGTTCTTCGACACCACGCGCGCGCACGTGGAGCTGGCCGGCGCGCGCTGCGTGGATTGTGTCGTCGAGGCAGCAACGCAACCCGGCCTGCGCGCACCGTTCAAGGGCAACATGGACGTGGCGCAGCTGCGCAAGCAGATAGCCGCGCATGGCCGCGAGCAGGTCGCGCTGATCGTGATGACGGTCACCAACAACTCGGCCGGCGGGCAGCCGGTGTCGCTGCAAAACCTGCGCGACGTCTACGCGGCCGCGCAGGAATACGGCATTCCGGTCTGCCTGGACGCGGCGCGGTTTGCCGAAAACGCCTGGTTCATCCAGCAGCGCGAAGCCGGTTTTGCCAACCAGTCCATCGCGCAGATCGTGCGCCAGATGTTCGACTGCGCCGACTTCTTCACCATGTCGGCCAAGAAGGATGGCATCGTCAACATGGGCGGGCTTCTCGGCGTGCGCGACGGCGCCTCAAGTCTGGTCCAGGGCGTACGCAACGGCTGCATTGCGTACGAGGGGTTCTACACCTACGGCGGCCTGGCCGGCCGCGACATGGAGGCACTGGCCATCGGCCTGCGGGAGAGCCTGGAGCCGGACTATCTGCGCTACCGCGTCGGGCAGCTGGAATACCTGGCGTCCCGCCTGGACGATGCCGGCATCGCGTACCAGGCGCCGGTGGGCGGGCACGGTGTCTTCGTCGACGCAGCCGCCATGTTCCCGCACATTCCGTACCAGGAGTTTCCCGGGCAGCTGCTGGCCGTGGAGCTGTACAAGGAAGCCGGCATCCGGGCCTGCGACATCGGCTCGTATCTGCTGGGCAACGACCCGGACACCGGCCGGCAGCTGAAGTCCACGTTTGAATTCACCCGGCTGGCGATCCCGCGCCGCGTCTACACGCAGGCGCACCTGGACGCCTGCGCCGACGCACTGGTCGCGGTCCGGCAGCGGGCCGGCCAACTCCGCCGCGGGTTGCGGATTACCTGGCAGCCGCCCGTGTTGCGGCACTTCCAGGCCACGCTGGAGCCGATCGCGTCCTGACTGTCGCTGCGCCGGGGCAGGTCGACCGGAGAACGCCTGAAACGATCGCCCGCCGCTTTTCCCGGACGCTCAGCCGTTGGCGCGCTCCTGCAGGATGGCAATGGCCGGCAGTGTCTTGCCCTCGAGCATTTCCAGGAACGCGCCGCCGCCGGTGGAAACGTAGTCGATCTGGTCCTGCACGCCGCTCTTGACGACCGCAGCCAGGGTATCGCCGCCACCGGCAATGCTGAACGCCCCGGACGCCGCCACGGCCCGGGCAATGGCCAGCGTGCCCTGGGCAAAGGCATCCCATTCAAATACCCCCAGCGGGCCGTTCCAGACCACGGTGCCGGCGTGCGCCAGTTCGGCCACCAGCCGTTCTATGGTGGCTGGCCCGATATCCATGATGAGGTCGTTGCCCGCCACGTCGCGGACGTCCTTGACCGTGACCATGGCCGTGGCACTGAACACCTTGGTCGTCACCACGTCGGTTGGCAGCGGCACGTCGGCGCCTCGCGCCTTCATGATCTGCATGACGGCCCGTGCGTCGTCGAGCAGCGTGGGCTCGACCAGGCTGTGTCCCACCGGCAGCCCGGCGGCCAGCATGAAGGTGTTGGCCATGCCGCCACCCACGATGAGCTTGTCGACGCGCGCTGCCAGCGCCCGCAGCACGCTCAGCTTGGTGCTGACCTTGCTGCCGCCGACGATGGCGACCAGCGGGCGCCGCGGCGCCTCGATGACGCTGGTGATCGCGTCGACCTCGCCCGCCAGCAGCGGGCCGGCACAGGCCATGGGAGCAAAGCGCGCCGCGCCGTAGGTGGTGGCCTCCTTGCGATGCGCCGCGCCAAAGGCATCGTTCACGTACACGTCGCAAAGTGCCGCGATCTTGCGCGACAATCCCTCATCGTTGGCCCTTTCACCCGGGTTCAGCCGACAGTTTTCAAGCAGGACGAAATCGCCCGGCACAATGTCGACGCCGGCGACCCAGTCGCGCACCAGGGGAACCTTGCGGCCCAGCAACTCACCGATCCGGGCCGCCACCGGAGCCAGCGAATCGGCGGGCATGGGGTCGCCCTCGACGGGCCGGCCCAGGTGCGACGTCATCATGACCGCGGCGCCGGCCTCCAGCGCCATGCGCGCGCACGGCAGGCTGCTGCTGATGCGCGTGTCTTCGCTGATGCTGCCATCGCCAGCCAGCGGAACGTTGAGGTCGGAACGGATGAAGACGCGCTTGCCACGGACGACCCCTTGGGCACACAGGTCGGAAAAGCGTGTGAATTTCATGACAAAATGCGCATTGTGCGGAACGTTGCGAGCAGAATCCGGCCTGCGTCAGCCACCCATCCGGCCCAAGCGGTGCCGCCAGGGTTTCGAAGCCGCATCATGACACCTGATTTTCTTGCCCCTGGTCCGGGTGCCGGTTCGGCATGGCTCCGGGCGCGCCGTCAACAATGCAGGTCAACGGGCAGCATTGTATGGGGTCCATCGTGCAGCGCGCGAAAATCCGCCCGCCCGGAAAACCACTGGCAGGGACTCATGGCAGCATCTGCAGCGGGACATACACGAGCAGGCCGGCAACGATGGCCCAGGGCAGCGCCATGCTGCTGCGCCGCTGCCAGAAGTAGACCAGGCACGCGGCCAGTGCCGCCAGCAGATGCGGATCGGAAAGATCCAGGCTGATGCTGCCATCACGCAGGAAAATGCCCGGTGCCGTAACGGCGGACAGGGCAGCCACCGGTGCGTAGCGCAAACCGCGGCGCATCCATGCGGGCAGACGCAGGGGCCGCTCGGAGATGAAGAAGAAGCTGCGCGTCACCACGCTGACCCCGGTCAGGCCGGCAATGGCCAGCAGGATCCACCACCAGGGCTCAGCCACGTGCCGTCTCCTTTTTGCCGGAACCGGCCAGCGGTTCGAGCAGCAGGCAGGCCGCCACGGCAACCAGGATGGCCAGCACGATGTTCAGGTTGTACGGCAACCCCGGCGTCAGCACGGCCACGGCAGCCGCAAGCACCGCGGCCAGCAGGCGCAGGCGCGTGGTCACGACGGAACAGGTCAACGCCAGCAGCGCCAGCGTCCCCGCGTACTCCAGGCCCCAGCGCGCCGGCAGCGCCGCGCCCAGGAAGATGCCCAGCATGCCCATGAGCTGCCAGGACAGCCAGAGGCAGCCGTTGCAGCCCCACAGGTACGCCACGTGCGCGCGCTGCTGGCGCGGGGTCTGCGCTGGGCGCGGAAAGTGCCGCGTATACAGCACGTAGGTGACGTCGCCCATGAGGTAGCCCAGCAGCATGCGGCGGCCGCGCGGCATGAAAATGAAATAATCGCGCAGGTGCAGGCTGAAGACGACAAAACGCAGGCAAATGCAAAAACCAGCCAGCCACACCACCCACAGCGCGGCGCCGGAGGCCAGCAGCGGCAGCACGGCCAGCTGCGTGCTGCCGGAAAACACGGTCAACGACATCAGCACCGACTGAAACACCGTGAGTCCTGACGCCACCATGGCCACGCCGGTCATGAACGCCCAGGCGGCCAGGCCCACCGATACGCCGGCCATCTCGCGAACGCCCAGCCAGAACAGCGGGTGCCTTGCCGTGTGTGCCATGGCGTCCACGCGCCGCGCCAGCCAGCGTCCGGCGCGACCGGGATCCTTCCAGGCTCCCGGCGGACCAGGCAAAGGCATATTCATGATTTGCCGGGCAGGCAGGCTGTCATCTGCAAAGCCGGAGCAGGGTGTTGCTCAGATCGAATGCAGTTGGTCACCGGCTGCCATGGCAAACCCCGCAACAAACGCCTGGGCGGGCAGCCGCCTGCCACCGGAACGCTGCAGTTCGGTCAGGCAAAGCACACCCTCGCCGCAGGCCACGTGCACGCCGTCCTGATCCACCGCCAAAATCTCGCCGGCAGCCGTGCCCCGCTGCACGGCTGCCGCCAGCGCATGCGCCTGCCAGACCTTGATGAGCTGATCGCCATGCCGGGTGCGCGCGCCGGGGTACGGATTGAACGCCCGCACCTGCCTCGCCAAAACCGGCGCCGGCTGCGACCAGTCCAGCAGCGCTTCGGCCTTGGCGATCTTGTGGGCATACGTGGCGCCCTCGGACGGTTGCGCGGTGGCGACCAGCGTGCCTTCCTGCAAGCGCTGCAGCGCTTCCAGCAGGAGCTGCGCGCCGCTGCGGGCGAGCGTGTCGTGCAACTGCCCGGCCGTGGTCTGCGCGCCTATGGGAACCACCGTGTGCAGCAGGATGGCGCCGGTATCCAGTCCGGCGTCCATCTGCATGATGGTGACGCCGGTTTGCCGGTCTCCCGCTGCAATGGCGCGCTGTATGGGCGCCGCGCCGCGCCAGCGCGGCAGCAGCGAGGCGTGGACGTTGAGGCAGCCGTGGCGTGGCAGCTGCAGCACCCAGGGCGGCAGGAGCAGCCCGTAAGCTGCCACCACCATCACGTCCGGTGCCGCTGCAACCAGCGCCTGCCTTGCGGCCCTTGCATCGGCCGCATGCCTGCCGTCAAGGCGCAGGCTGCGCGGCTGCAGGACCGCCAGGCCCCGCTCTTGGGCTTGCTGCTGCACGGCGCCGGCCTGCGGCTTCATGCCCCGGCCGGCGCGGCGCGGCGGCTGGGTCAGCACCAGCGGGACCGGATACCCGGCATCCAGCAGCGCCCGCAACGCCACGGCGGCAAACTCGGGCGTCCCTGCAAACGCAACCTTCATCATCGTTCAGGACCGGACACGCAGCACCCGCTCATCGCCAATCGGGCGGATCCAGGTATTCATCGCCCAGGGTATAGCCCGCAACGACGCCATCCGGTGCCAGGTCGATGTAGAGCAGCCGCAAAAAGGGTCCGTTTTCATAGCGCCAGACCCAGATGTCGCCCTTGAAGTTGTACGTGCCCATGGTCCACGCTGGCGCACCGTATTCGCGCAGCACGTCTTGGCGGGTCCAGGTGCCGGTCTTGATGCGCTGGGCAAACAGGGCCTCGCTCAGCGCCTGCTCGACGCGCACGACCGACCCGGCTGCGTCAAAATCAACGTTGTACACCTGCCGTCCGGCCGGCTGGTAGGAATATTGCCAGCGCTCACCGCTGCCGTCGCGCGCAGCGTAGCGCGCCGTGGGCTGGCCCAGCTGGGCGCGGACCTGCGCGGCAGGCGTGCCCGGTGCCAGCCGGGACGGCCCCATGAACGCGCAGCCGCCCAGCAGCAACGCCACCACGAGTGAAGCTGCGACGCCCAGGCTGCGCGCGCGGGTCATAACGCTGGCGCGTCTTCGCGCACCGCCTCGCGCTCTGCCTTGCGCAGCTTGGCCTTGATGCGCCCGCGCTTGAGCGCCGACAGGTAATCAACGAAAACCCGGCCGACCAGGTGGTCCATCTCGTGCTGTATGCAAACCGCCAGCAGGCCCTCGGCCGCGATCTCCCGCGTCTGGCCGTGCTCATCCAGGGCGCGCACGCGCACGCTCTCGGCACGCTCGACCGATTCGTAGATGCCCGGCACCGACAGGCAGCCTTCCTCTCCCAGCAGCTGCGCGTCGCTGGACCAGAGCAGTTCCGGATTGATGAGCACCAGCGGCGCATCGCGTTCCTCGGAGATGTCGATGACGATGACGCGCTCGTGCACGTCCACCTGCGTGGCCGCCAGGCCGATGCCATTGGCGTCGTACATGGTGTCCAGCATGTCGCGCACCAGCCTGCGGATGCGCTCGTCCACGACCTGCACGGGCGCAGCCACCTTGTGCAGGCGGGGGTCGGGATAGCAGAGAATCGTTAGCAAAGCCATGTCAAGGTACTCAAATCTGTGGTAATTTTCGCCCATTTTCAACAATTCCGCCGCAATAAGGGGCTCTGGCGTTGCCCAACGGCGGGGTTCTCTGCAAAATACATGGCTGCGCGCCGTGTGGAGGCAACTCCAGATACACTGCAATTTTGTGTTGCAATTGCGAGCGGATGAAACATCGACGCTGACGGACAGGCCGTCTCGCTCCCGGAACGGCAACCGCTGCGGCAGCCGGCCCGGCTTTTCTACGGGTTGAATAACCATGAAAAAACCTTCCCCGCATCAAACCCGACGCTCTGTCCTGACCGCGTCATTGCTCGCGACGGCGACGGCCACGGCGCTGGCGGCAAGCACGGCCTGGGGCGCAAGCTGGGGCGTCAACAGCCCGGTCAGCGCCAGCCAGCGCAGCACCGCGCAGCAGGTGGCCCACGCCGGCGTGCCGCTGTCTGCGCTTGCCGCCAACGCCCCCGACGAATACACCGTGCGGCGCGGCGACACGCTCTGGGGCATATCCGGCAAGTTCCTCCGGTCGCCCTGGCGCTGGCCCGAGCTGTGGGGCATGAACCTTGACGACATCCGCAACCCGCACCTCATCTACCCGGGGCAGCAGCTGTACCTGGAGCGCGTTGGCGATCGCGCGTTCCTGCGCAGCAGTCGCAGCGTGGGGCCGGCGCCGGTGGTGCGCGTCTCGCCGCGCAACCGCGTTGAAATGCTCGACGCACAGCCGCTGCCCACGCTGGAGCCCGGGCTCATCGAGCCCTTCCTGGCCGAGCCGCTGGTCGTTGACGACGACAGCTTCGGGCGCGCGCCACGCATCGTGGCCATGGCTGAAAAGGATCGCGTCCTCATGGCCCGCGGCGACCGGGCCTACGCCCGCGGCCCCGAAGGCGCGCCGCTGCTGCACGGAAGCGAAAACGATTACCGCGTCTTTCGCAACGCGGTACCGCTGATCGATCCGCAAACCGAAGAGGTGCTGGGCTACGAAGCCCAGTACGTGGGGCAGGCGCACCTGGTCCGCGGCGAGACCCGATCCGAGGAGCCCTGGGAAGAGAACACGTACATTCCGCCCTACATCCCGGAGTCGGGCGATGTCAACCGCACCTTTGACATGGCGCCCGAAGACCCCGGGCCGGTCTACCTGCCGGTGCCCGCCACCATAGACATCGTCCTGACCAAGGAGGAAATCCAGCCGGGCGACCGCCTGTTGCCCGAGCCGCCGCGCACGTACCGCAGCTACGTGCCGCGCGCGCCCGAGACGGAAGTGGACGCGCGCGTGGTGTCGGTCTACGGCAATGCCGTGCGCTATGCGGGAACGCACCAGATCGTGGCCATCAACCGCGGGCTGGACGACGGCATCGCGAGCGGCGACGTGCTGGCACTGCAATCCGGCGGCGAGCGCACCGTGGACAAGACCGCAGGCCGCGAACTCATGCAGCTGCCCGACGAACGCAATGGCCTGGGCATGGTGTTCCTGCCTTTTGACCGGGTGTCCTACGTGCTGGTCATGGACATCACCCGGCCGGTGCAGGTGGGCGACAAGCTGACCAACCCCAACTGAGGGCCGTGGCAGCCCATGCGCAGTTGCCGTGCAAGACCATGAACTGTCCGCCTGGCTGCGCCTGGTCCTGACGCCCGGCGTCGGCAACCAGGCGGCGCGCAAGCTGCTGGCGGCCTTTGGCCTGCCGCAGCACATCTTTGCGCAAGGCCGGGCTGCACTGCAGCAGGTGGTCCCGCAGCAGCAGGCCGACGCGTTGCAACGCGTGCCCGACACGCTGGCGCCGCAACTGGACGCCGCCCACGCCTGGCTGGCAACACCGCCCGATGGCCTGGTCCGGCGCGTGGTCACGCTGGGCGATGCGCTCTACCCGGCCGCGCTGCTGCAAATGCAGGATCCCCCGCTGCTGCTTTACGTGCTGGGGCAGATGCAGCGGCTGCAGCAGGCAACGCAGCCATCCGGCGCCACCGGCGCCTGGCCGGCGCAGGCGCTGGCCATCGTCGGCAGCCGCAACCCGACGCCGCAGGGCCGGCTGGACGCACGCCAGTTTGCGCACAGCCTGTGCAGCAACGGCATGACCATCGTCTCGGGGCTGGCGCTGGGCATAGACGGCGCGGCGCACGAAGGCGCGCTGGACGCGGTGGAACCACTGGCCGACGCCGCCATGCTGGCGACCATTGCCGTCATCGGCACCGGCATAGACCGGGTCTATCCGCGCCGGCACCAGGAGCTGGCGCGCCGCATCGCCGCCAACGGCCTCATCGTCAGCGAATACCCGCTTGGCAGCGGCCCGCTGCCGGGCCATTTCCCCAGGCGCAACCGCCTCATTGCCGGCCTGTCGCGCGGAACGCTGGTGGTCGAAGCCGCGCTGCGTTCGGGCTCGCTGATCACCGCGCGCCTGGCGACCGAGCAGGGCAAGGAGGTCTTTGCCATCCCCGGCTCCATCCACAGCCCGCTCTCGCGCGGCTGCCACGCGCTCATACGCGACGGCGCCAAACTGGTTGAATCGATGCAAGACATACTCGAAGAACTGGCCATGCCGGCGCCAGCGGCTGCAGCAGCGGACGACCCCGACCCGCCGGTCCCCGCGGACAACCCCATCCTGCAGGCCATGGGCAGCGACCCGGTGAGCCTGGACGCACTGCAGGCGCGCACCGGCCTGGACACGCCCACCCTGCAGGCCCGCCTGCTCGAGCTGGAGCTGGCCGGCCACGTGGCGCGCATGCCCGGCGGGTTGTTTCAGCGCCTGGCGCGCGCCTGATGTCGGCGGCTGCGCCGCCATGGGGAGGTTGAGCGTTGAGGGTTTGGCGTTCGCCCAACGCTTGACGCTCAACGCAAAACCTTCGTCCGCGCCAAAGGCCGGAACGGCCCGGCGGCGCTACGGCCGGCGCATGGAAGCGGCATCCAGCTTGACGTCTATCAGCATGGGCTGCTTGCGGTCGCGCGCAGCAATGGCAGCCATGGCCGACTTCAGTTCCTCGCTGCTGGTCACGGTCAGGGCCTTGAGACCCAGCGCCTCGGCCACGGGCGCAAAATCCGGCCACTGGTTGAACGAGATGGCCGGGTCCATGTCCCTGGCCGCAAACTGCACGTATTCGGCGCCGTAACTGCGGTCGTTGCACACCACGACCACCAGGTCAAGCTGCTCGTGCACCGCCGTGGCCAGCTCGCCCATGCCGCTGAGCATGAGGCCGCCGTCGCCGGTGACCAGCAGCGTGGGCCGGCCGCCGCTGGCCTTGGCCGCGCCTATGGCGGCGCCCACGCCCAGGCCGATGGCGGCAAAACCGATGGTGTCGACGTAGTCGCGCGGGTTTTGCACCGAGATGATGGGCCAGGCTCCGTACAGGAAGCGGCCGGTATCGGTCACGCAGACGCGGTCCTTGTCAAAGCCCTGCTCCAGCGTCAGCATGAGTTCGAACAGGTCGACGGTGCCGGTCGGCGTCGGCCGGACCAGCTTGGCTGGCGCCTGCCGGTGCAGTTCCGCCAGCTGGGCCCGCAACGCGTCGCTGCGCGCGCCCGAGCCGGGGATATCGGCCTCGTCCAGCCATTTGACCATGGCGTCGGCCGTGAGTCCCGGATCGCCCACCAGGCCGACGTCGACCGGCGTGAAGCGGCCGATCTGGCTGGCATCCGGGTTGACCTGGATGATGCGCTTGTCGCGCGTCAGGCCGCCCAGCCCGGCGGTGTACTGGTTGAGGCTGGCGCCAAAGACGACGAGGCAGTCGCTCGCGCCCAGGGTCTCGCTGGCCACCGAGTGGCTGATCGTGCCGCAGATGCCCAGGTTGAACGGGTCGTCGACAAACAGGCCCTTGCCGCGCAATGAAGTGGCCACCGGCGCCTCTATGCGCCTGGCAAAGCGCAGGATGGCAGCCTCCGCCTCGGGCGCCCGCGCGCCGCGTCCTGCCACGACCACCGGCCGGCGCGCCGACGCCAGCATGCCGATGGCGTGGTCCATGTCGTCGCTGGCGGCGATGACGCCGCGCGTTTCGGCAAACCGCAGCAGCGGCTTTTCGTAGTCCACGTCCAGCCACTGGAACTCTATGGGCATGTTGAACACCACCGGCCGGTGCTCGGTGCGGGCCCGGTAGAACGCCCGCGCCAGGTCTTCGGCCAGCGTTTCCGGCCTGCGCAGCGGCTCGAAGCCCGCGCCGGTTGCCTCGACCAGCGCGCGCTGGTCGACCTTTTGGGCGTGCTCCCGGTCGGCCGCCGGCGTGTCGCCGGCCAGCAGGACGATGGGGGTCGCGGTCTTGACACCTTCCACCAGCGCCGTCAGCGTGTTGGTCAGCGCCGGACCATGCGTGACCGTCGCCACGCCGATCTGGTCCGATACGCGCGCCCAGCCCAGCGCCATGAGCACGGCACCGGCTTCGTGCACGGCAGCCGTGTAGTGGCCGTCGCAGTCGCGCATGTAGCTGTCGACCAGGTAGAGGTTGGCGTCGCCGATCAGGCCAAAGAGCTGCTGGACGCCCAGATCGGCAAGGCTGCGGGCAATGGCTTGGTGGACTTTCATGGCACTGGGTCTCCGGCGGGTTCGTGTTGGGATGCAGCGTCAATGGTAGCGGCCTGCGCGCGGCGGCGCTGCTGCGGCGCCACGCCATAGAATGAGGCACCGCGGCCCCAGGCCCCGTCATCGAAGGATTCGTGTCACATGGCAGAAGATTCGTCAGCAACCGAGGATCAGCGCGAGACCCAGCGCCGCGTGGCGCTCAACTACCACGAATTCCCCAAGCCGGGCAAGCTCGCGATCACCGCAACCAAGCAGATGACGACACGCCACGACCTGTCGCTGGCGTACTCGCCCGGCGTCGCCGTGCCGTGCGAGGAAATCGCGCGCGATCCGGAAAACGCGGCGCGCTTCACGGCACGCAGCAACCTGGTGGGCGTCATCACCAACGGCAGCGCCGTGCTGGGCCTGGGCAACATCGGCCCGCTGGCAGCCAAGCCGGTGATGGAAGGCAAGGCGGTCCTGTTCAAGAAATTTGCCGACATCGACGTCTTTGACATCGAGCTCAACGAAACCGACCCGGAGCGCCTGGTCGAGATCATTGCCGCGCTGGAGCCCACGTTTGGCGCCATCAACCTGGAGGACATCAAGGCGCCGGACTGCTTTGTCGTCGAGCGGGCGCTGCGCAAGCGGCTGGCGATCCCGGTCTTCCACGACGACCAGCATGGCACCGCCATCGTCGTTGCCGCGGCGGTGGTCAACGGCCTGCAGGTCGTGGGCAAGAAGCTGCAAGACGTGAAGCTGGTCGCCTCGGGCGCCGGTGCTGCGGCGCTGGCGTGCATAGCCCTGCTCGTCAAGCTGGGACTGTCCCGCCAGAACATCTGGGTCACCGACATCGAGGGCCTGGTGTGGGACGGTCGCACCGCGCTCATGGACGCGGAGAAGGCCATCTACGCACAGAAAACGGCGCAGCGCACGCTGGCCGAGGTCATTGCCGATGCCGACATCTTCCTGGGCCTGTCTGCCGGCGGCGTGCTCAAGCCGGACATGGTGCAGCGCATGGCGCCCCGGCCGCTGATCCTGGCGCTGGCCAACCCCAACCCCGAAATCCTGCCCGAGGACGTCAAGGCCGTGCGCGACGATGCGATCATGGCCACCGGCCGCTCGGACTACCCCAACCAGGTCAACAACGTCCTGTGCTTCCCGTACATCTTCCGCGGCGCGCTGGACTGCGGCGCCACCGCCATCACCGACGAGATGAAGATCGCCACCGTGTACGCGATCGCCGAGCTGGCGCAGGCCGAGCAAAGCGAGGTCGTTGCGCGCGCCTACGTGGGCGAGAAATTCCGCTTTGGCCCCGAATACCTCATCCCCAAGCCGTTCGACCCGCGGCTGATGACCCGCATCCCGCCGGCGGTGGCCCGGGCGGCCGACGAAAGCGGCGTCGCCCGGCGGCCCATCACCAACTTCTACGCGTACAGGCAGAAGCTGGAAGCCTTTGTCTACGCATCGGGCGCCACCATGCAGCCCATCTTCGAGATCGCGCGCAGCGCCGAGCACAAGCGCATCGCGTTTGCCGAGGGCGAGGACGAGCGCGTGCTGCGAGCGGCCCAGATTGTGGTCGACGAGGGCCTGGCGCGGCCCACGCTCATCGGCCGGCCCGCGCTCATTGCGCAGCGCATCGAGCGCTACGGCCTGCGGCTGGCTGAAGGGCGTGACTACGACGTCGTCAACACCGAATCGGATCGCCGCCATCGCGAGTTCTCGCAGATCTACCACCGCATGATGGAGCGCCGCGGCATCACCGCGCAGGTGGCCAAGATAGAAATGCGCCGGCGCCCCACGCTGATCGGCGCCATGCTGCTGCAGCAGGGCGAGGTCGATGGCCTCATCTGCGGCACCTGGGGCACCACGCCGGCGCACCTGCGCTACATAGACCAGGTTATAGGCCGGCGCAAGGACGGCGCGCGCGGCACCGCGCAAAGCATGCCCGTGCTGGCCTGCACCAACGCGCTGCTGCTGCCCGGCCGCACCGTGTTCCTGGTCGACACGCACGTCAACACCGATCCGCCCCCCGCCGAGCTGGCCGAGATCACCGCGCTGGCGGCCGAGGAGATGCAGCGCTTTGGCATCGAGCCCCGGGCCGCGCTGCTGTCGCACTCCAACTTCGGCACCAACGACGATCCATCGGCAGTCAAGATGCGCCGCACGCTGCAGATCCTGCGCGAGCAGGCGCCGTGGCTGCAGGTGGACGGGGAAATGCATGGCGACGTGGCGCTGGACGGCGCCGAGCGCGCGGCGTTCATTCCCGGCAGCGTGCTCAAGGGAGACGCCAACCTGCTGGTCTTCCCCAGCATGGAGTCGGCCAACATCGCGTACAACCTGCTCAAGAAGGTTGCCGGCGGCAACATCGCCATCGGTCCCATTCTCCTGGGCGCGGCCAAGCCCGCGCACATCCTCACGGCCACGACCACGGTCCGGCGCATCGTCAACATGACGGCGCTGACCGTGGCGGACGCCAACGCGCACACGTCGCAGGCGTCATGAGGCCGGCCGCGCTGAACGGCTGAACGCGCGCCAAGGCTACCGCAGCCCGCGGCAGCGGTTTCGGCTGCAGACCCTACCAGAGTTGTTGCCACGCTGCCCGAATACAGGCGCAAGGTGAGCAAAACACTCAATCACCCTTGATTTTGCGGGTGTTCCAAGGCACAATACATCCTTGGATTTTTTGATTTTTCTCAAAACGTCCGAAAGGTTTTTTGTCCGTGGGAATGGCATCGCGTGCTGCTGCGGCATTGCTTGTCGTTGCAGCAGGTGCAGGGCTGTGGTCGGGGGTCGCGGACCGCCCGGCACAAAAAGCGCCCGGCAACACCAGCGCGACGCTCTCCATGTCGCAGTTGTCGCCGCAGGGACAGCAGGTTCTGGACTTGGTCCACCGCGGCGGTCCTTTTGCATACGACAGGGACGGCGCTGTTTTTGGCAACCGGGAGCGGCTCCTTCCGATCAGGCACCGTGGCTACTACAGAGAGTATACCGTTGCGCCTGCGCATGCCCAGAGCCGCGGCGGGCACCGCATTGTCTGCGGCGGAAGCCGCCCCACGCAGCCAGATACGTGCTACTACACGCAAGATCATTATTCCAGTTTCAAAAGAATCACAGAACCATGAAAATGCATGAGCAATTTCAACCCGTGCAGCTGAGCGCAGAAGACGCAGCAGCGGCCCTTGCAGCGCACAGGCAGCAGAATCCGGCAGCAGGCAACGAACTGCTGCGCGGCCTGCGCAGCAACATCGTGCAGTCCATCCGCGCGTTCCATGCCGATGACCTGCAAAAGGCTGCAGGCAGCCTGGGCCAGCACTTCCTGTACGTCAACCTGGCCGACACGCAAACCAGGCAGGAAGTGCTTGAGGCCACGGGCACGAGCTTCCTGCTGCCCGCGCATTTTGGGCGCAACTTCGACGCCCTGTACGACTGCCTGACCGACCCGCTGCACAAGGCCGGCGCGCAGCCGGGGTTCATCGTCGTCGTCGAAAAGATCCCCTGCACGTCCAAGTTCGACCGCGAGGCGCGCGAGCTGCTGCTCGACGTCTTCCGCGACGCTGCCGACTACTGGGCCGAACGCAACGTGCCGTTCCGCTGCTTTTATTCCTTTGCAGCAAGCGCCATGCCCGCCAACGGAACACGCAGCAAGAAAGGCAGCCGCAGCCGCAGCAAGGCCAACGCCAGGGTTGAAAACGAGAAAACCGTCGTCCTGGACGGCATGGTCGAGGTCTCGCAGACCGCACTGCGCATGAGCAGCCCGTTCAACGCAGGCTACTGGAGCAGCGCGGCCTGAGAGCTTGAGAAAAAATCCCTCATGCCCGCTTTGACCGCCAGAATCTGCCCACTCGGCGTTGCAAATGCTCGCCATGGCACGGGCCATGCCTGCGCTTTGCGTCTTGATTGGACAAATTCTGACGATCCTCTCGAGC
>Ga0172382_10007919_pt1 | contig 14960 bp, 12 predicted proteins | sample Leawel138RmetaG_FD_122245 | JGI IMG/M metagenome (GOLD analysis project Ga0172382, IMG submission 122245) | Leachate microbial communities from a municipal landfill in Southern Ontario, Canada - Leachate well 138R metaG | ecosystem: Engineered > Solid waste > Landfill > Unclassified | place...
GCGATAATGTTTTGAAATCATGCTTAATCCAAAAAGGGATTAATTATTAATTTTATAGTAGAAAGTTACACATAAAGCCAGTTTTTACTGGTTTTTTGTTTTTGACACCACCCCTGATAAGGGGTAAGATTTCAATATAGCATAGACTATTGGAATTATCTTTTGGGTCAATATGATTAGTTGTTATAAAATTTAATTATATGTTTGGTTCTGTTGACATAAAAACTCGGCCGCTTAAGATTGCTTTCCTTGTTGACCCTAATAATGTAAAGCAAACGAGAGAAGCAATCCGATTAAGTTCATCTCTTTGGGGCGGGAGCTATTTTCCCATCCTCCCTTTGTATAAAAGGATGCCATCGACATGGAAAGAGAAACCGTTCAAGACGCCATCGGCAAAAAGTGTTATTTTGGGTTATATAGATGCATTTGATCCGGATATTTTTGTACAGTTCTCAAAGGATATACCAAAATTTATTATAGATACTGGAATTAAGATTATAAAACCCGAGGAGATATGGGATGTCTTAGATGAAGGTAATAGAAATTTATCCCCTAAATACGGGTTAGGAATTTTTGAACTTCTTGGTGATATTTTTGAACAAAATTTTAAGTTTAAAATGAAATATCCTATAGAAATTATTTTTCCTAAATTTTCAAAACAGTACTCTCTTTTTTGGGTTAGTTTATTTGGCGAAATGCCAGAAAAAGTTATTTCTCAACTTAAGAAACATTACTTTGAACCGCTTGAAATTAAAACACCAATTTTCAAAATTGAAAACATAAAAAAAATTATGTCTGGCAAGGTGTTATTTCCTCGGAGAGTTACTCATCACAAAATTAATAGTTACAGTCGGTCTGGGTTTAGAGGAAATTCGTACGTTTATTATTTAGATGCAACAAAAGTAGAAGACATAATAGATTTTTGGAATTTACGCGCGATGGGGAAAAGCGTTATGCCAATGCCTAAACAATTTCAGGATAATCCTTATCTTAAAGAAATTGTTACGAACTTTTTAAAAGCTCAACGTCGTCCTTGGAGGCATAATCCACAAGTATGTGATTATGCATCAATTCTCCAGGCGAGGAATTGTAATATGGATGAATTGCAGGAATATGTAAAAACTCTGAAAATAGATAAAAAACCAAATGACAAATCAGATGATCCATTTTTTTGTCTTCAACATACATATCCCAGAATTTGGAATGACTGGGCAAGAGATAAAGACGGTGCCGTGCCGGATGATATATATGGGGATGAAGAAAATTCAATAGAGATTGCAGACACAAAAGAACTTCGACTTGGATTTAAATCTCTATTACCAAAATTTGCTCAAAAATATGGTTATCATGGAGAGCCTCGATGTGTAAATGAAATTAGTTATCGTTTTTATGGTTCAGATGAATACGTTGCGGAAGTATTTCCAAAGTCTAATGGGGAAAATTTTGGGCGGGCAATCGCTGGATTTGCTTCGCTTAGAGATGATTGGCGAGTTGGAAGGAATGGATTGGTTAAGCTCGTGAGAGATGATTTTAATGAGAGTAGAGACATTCCTCTTTCCGAAAAGGTATTTTTTGCCTGGATGAGAGACTTAGGATGGAAAACTGAGCTATCCTCGGCCGGTCTATTGGCAAAACAGATTTATAAAAAACTTAATGGATTTTTAGCTATTCTAAAAAATGAAAAGTTGTTGAGCCTTCTTGAGCATATGAATGGAGGTAGTGTTAAACGAGACGGAAGTCCAATAGAAATTAATAAGATAAATCAAGAAAGAGATTTAGCAATTGGGGAGATAAAGAGTAAATTAGGGGGAACTTCTGGGAAAGGAGATCTTCATGATTATCTTATTGAGCAAGGTGTATTTAAAATTGGGTTACGCGTTCAATGCCCTCACTGTTTGAGGCGCTCATGGTTTTCACTCGACGGCGTACATGATGTTTTCATTTGTTCCCGATGTCTTAATGAATTTCCTGCGATTGGAAACATTAATGATTCAAATTGGTGCTATAAAACCACTGGTCCATTCAGTGTCCCAAATTATGCGGATGGGGCATATGCAGTTCTTTTAACATTAGATTTTTTTAATAATCGGAATATGAGCACAAGACAAATAACACCAGTCTTGAGTTTCGTTGCTGAGAGTCCTAATAAAAAAAAGATTGAAGCTGATTTCGCGGCATTTTGGCAGGAATCAATATATGGAGAGAAGCAAGATGGTCTCCTATTCGGAGAATGTAAAACATATGGCAATTTTATAAAAAAAGATTTTGATAAGATGAATTACCTCGCGAAGTGTTTTCCGGGGGCTGTGATAATTTTTAGTACACTGCGTAAAACAATCACCCCGAAAGAAATAAAAGGGATTACTCGCGTGGCGAAGGCCGGAAGAAAATATTGGAAATCAGATTTGCCTATTAACCCAGTATTGATATTGACTGGCAATGAACTTCTCGGTCAGTTTGGCCCACCTTATTGCTGGGAAGATTCGATTAAGAAAAAATTTGATCGAGGGAAAGGATTGATTGATCTATGCAATACAACCCAACAGATTTATTTAAATTTACCTTCATGGCAGACGGAATGGCGCGAAAAATGGGAGAAAAGGCGCAAGAAACGAAGAGCTAAAGATAAAAAAATTATTAACACCCCAGATTCTATATGATAAGTATTTCAGATTCTATACAAAAAGAGTTTTATAAAAATTACAATCCAGACCACTGGCTTTATAAAATAAGTCGATTAAAGAATTGTCATGATAACTATGATGAAATTGAAAAAATTTTAAAACATGATTTGGCTAATGTAAGCGATGAAGATTATAAGCGATCGCTAAGAACTGAAATGCATTTTCTTTATTTTCAGATGGTTGAAACGTTGTTTGAAATAATTTTTGCAGTTTCAAAACATGACAACAGAAACCTTTGGCATACATTAACTTTTTCTGATTGGCGTAATAATTATAAAGAGATATCTGATCTATCTATTGCATCAAATCTTTTTACGAATAAAATTAAAACGATAATAGGAGATAATGAAGTCGAAATTCCTTTGTTAAGATGGATTTTTTATTTTATTTATCCATCGAGGATGACTAATGAAGATTGGAAAAATAACTTAGACAATATACAACGGCTCCTTTTATTTTTTTCTAAAGATTTCTCTGATAGGGGAGAATATAACGCTTATAAACATTCATTACGTTTTTATAATTCAAAATTTTCCATGTCTATCGGGATTACGGGGGCAAATAGCATGTTTAATATTGGCACTTCAGACGATAGTATCGTATACCTTGAAGAACATAAAGGGAAACCAGGCGAACCTGGTCGTGTAGCGCAAACAATCAAACCATTCGATTTTGAAAGAGATTGCCAGTGTTGCCTTATAATTTATTCAATGATAAAAAACATTATAGAAACAAGAAAATATTCTTTATTAGGAGAACTACAAGGAAAAGAGTTTGATTTTTCAACGTTTAAAGATATTAATATAATAGAAGATATTATCCCTAAAACAGGAGTAACTAAAAGTAGTATAACTATTTAATATATTTACAAAAAATAGATTAGTAAAATATGAGTAACCTTATTATTACAATAATTGGAGGAGTGGTTGTTGCAATTTTAGTTTCTTGGTTAGGTATAGGAAGAAATAAAACCCCCGTGGTTGTTACCCATGGCTTCAAGGTTAGGAGGACTGGTAAGTGGATAATGATAATTTCTTCAATAATTATCATTTGGGGGTTTTTGCTATTAGGAAATAATTCAGATCCTACGGCGGGGATTAATTTTAATAACCGCCAAACTATTTATGGGTTTACACTTATATTTTGGGGAGTAATTATTTTTATTATCGGGAAAGTTATTGCATGGTTTCAAAGATTTTAATATTAAAAAATATGGAAGAGTATAAAATTTATTTACTTGAAGAGCTTAAGCGATGTGATCAAAAATTACAAAAATTTGACGATATCCAGATGGATTTGGTTAAATTTTATTTTGCTACTGTATTTACGATTTCCACCATTGTTATCGCTCTCATTAACTATAAAATATATAACAACACGAATACTTTATTAACATGGTTTCTTTTGTTGCCGTTGCTTCTGTTTGGTTTTGTGGTTTGGTTTTCTCTAAAAAAGATTCTAATCCAATACGAGTATTATGAAAGTATAAGAAATGAAATAAGTCAGATATTTTTAAAATTAGGAGCAATGGATTATAAATTTCAGTTTTTTAATAGTCCTTTTAAATACTTTTATTCATTAATAAGTTGGTTGTTTGTAATTAATTTGTTTGCCTTTTTGTATAGTGCAATTCCTCTATTATCGAGGATGGCTGTCTCTATGTATGTCGTAATGGCCGTGGCGATCCTTGTAACATTAGTTTTATTTTCTTTAGCTACCATTGCTTTGAATTCGGCACGCAAGAAGGCCAGAGATGCTAAAAGAGTCTCTGATATAAAACAGATACAAACAGCGCTTGAACTTTATTATAATGATCATGATAACTATCCAATAGCTGGAGATATAGAAAGACTCTCAGAAGAACTATCAAAGAAGGATGAAGTGTATATGTCTAATATTCCGAAGGATCCTAAAAATGATAGTATTTATGGATATACTTATAAATCAGATGATGGCAATAAATACGAAATTAAATTTAGATTAGAGGAGGGTGGTGATAAAATAGCAAATCCAACCGGTATTCATAATACGGCCAAGTAGAAAATAAACTATTTATAATTTATCAATTAAATAATATTAGCCCCCACTCCATATTACAATAACCACATTTTTTAGTTAAGAAAGTTCTTATAATGATACATGTTTGGGGTCATCAATTAATAAAAAAATGATAAAGACGACAGAGCAATATAATAGATTAAAAAGATGGTACAATCTTTTTTCGGAAATTGATCAGGGAAGAATTCATGATCGCAATAGTGATTATTATACAGATATTGTATATAGTTTTTTTCAAAATTGTCATCATTTAAAAGACTGGATTATTAATGATGAAGAAAATATTCTCACTAAAGATGATTTAAATGATTATATAAATAGGAATATAGAATTAAAGGTGTGCGGCGCATTATGTAATGGCTCTAAACATCTTGTGATTAAAAATGATAATTTTGATAAGGGTACAAAAATAGACCATAAAGAAATTAAATTAGCTTTAGGCGGAGGGGGCCCTCATATTAAACTTAAATTTGTAATTAGCACTTCTAATGAAACCTATGATGCTTTTGATTTGGCAACAAAATGTTTGAGTTTGTGGGAAGATTTTTTAAAAATTAATAAACTATAGTTCAATTTTTACAGTAATTAGTTATAAAAAAATATGCCAGATGATAATTTACACAAGTTAAATAGATATTTTGAAAAATACATCGATAAAATGTTGATCAAAGATATTGAGTTATTAAAGGCAAGGAATGACGAGCTTAAATTTTCTTATCCATATATTCTGTTAGTTAGTAGCTGCATTGATCTATTCGGAGGAATTGGAAATGGTTTTTCAGGACCAAACGGACGAAGTAACTCGGAGAAAAGATTTACCTGGTTTATTACTGAGTGGATGGGTAAAATAAACCCTCTATATAAGAAAAGTAGCCTTGCTTATTTAATTTATGACAGCTGGAGATGTGGCGTTATGCATCAGGCCACCCTTAAAAGGGGGTTTGAGACCTCATCATATATGTATCCCGAAGACAAACATTTGCATTACATCGAGGATAACGGAAGAATCTTTATTCATTCTTTGCGATTTGCTGATGATTTAATCAAGGCACAAAAATTATATAGAAAATATATTAATGATCAATATCGTGATATTGCCGATATCGACTCTCTGTACAATCATTTATTAGAGATGATGGAAGAATATAAAAGCAAAAAAGAACTAAATTTTAATAATCTTGTTAATTATTTGAAAAATGATGGTTCAGTTTTTGAATCAGCTGATTATCCTAACGCTGATATTGCCGCAATTCCTTCCGCGGCTCCAGATGAGTATGCTTTGGAATAAATATTATATTAATAAAATTATTAATTAATAATTCTTAATGACAAAAATATGTTTATAGATTATATCAAAATTAATATATCATGGATTAAAGACTCGTTAGAAATTATCTTTTATTTTATTACCGCTTTAATCGTTGTCCTCACATATAAACGAGCAAAAGAAACTATCTTGCAACCAATAAGATCGGAAGTTATAAAAAAACAAACAGATTTATTGATTAAGTTATTGGATTTAATTAAAGATGATTATATAGATTATTCTAATATTGTTAAAGTTAATGTTTTTATGTGGCTAAGTATATATGGGTTTAGAGTTAAAGATCATGATAATTTAGCCAAGAATATGAATACTCAGATGAGTGGGTTTATTATAGTGGGAGACTGCTCTAATGAATTTGAATTAATTGCGCCTTTCCAAAAAAAGGATAAGGAGGGGGTACATGAAAATTATAATAAGAGTCGTTATTTAAAAGCAAAGTCTGGTGATATTAATATAAATCAGATTTTTACTACAAAAAAATTGAATTTATATTTACAAACATTGAAAGAAATTAAAAAAAGTCCATTTTTACCATATTCCGTAAAAGAAAAATTGGAAAAATATTTGAAAGATATTCATAAAAACTTAACCGTTCATCTCAGAGAAGTTTTAAAAGAGTTTATTAAAGATTTATTTGAAAAATTTGATAATAAAGAATTTGATTTAATTTCAAACGCAGGGGTGTACAATAATTTTAACCATAGAAAAACAGACCATAGAGTTAATTTTAATGATTTATATAGTTCTATTAGAGTATATTTGAAGATAGATAATATGCCATAGTTCATCACCCTCCCCCTATATCGCCATGGCCATATTGTGTCCAAGAGGTAGTGAAAATTGAGAAAACTCAATGAAAATTAGTTTCAATTAAGAAACCATATTTACTCTAACATTCGCTAATTTATCCTAACATTACTACTTTTCTCTAAAACGCCCAGAGCCCTTCAAGGGGCGTTTTTTATTTTGACTTATCCACAATTTTGTGGGAATATAAAGGAAAGATAAAGAAAAAATAAATAATAAATAAAGTCGAAAATTGACGATTTATTTTAAATAGGTATGCCTAATTTAAAAGAAGCTAGTGCGAGAATCAAAATCAATAAACTCCTTGAGGAGTCTGGCTGGCGTTTTGGGGCTGATAAAAATGGTCCAGCTAATATCCAACTTGAGCCGGGAGTAAAATACGCCGAGCTTGGTGATGATTTTGAAAAAGAAGTTCACGGTTTTATTGATTTCCTTTTACTTGATAAAGACGGCCGGGCTCTTGTAGTTGTGGAAGCTAAGAAAGAATCTATTGATCCATTGTCGGCCAAAGAACAAGCCAGAAACTACGCACGCAATGTTGGCGCCCGTTTTATTATATTGTCTAATGGAAACATTCATTATTTTTGGGACACTAAGCATGGGAACCCGGATATTATTTCTCGTTTTCCAACTCAGGAATCGATAACTCAATATGAAACTTATACTCCCAATGTTGAAGAATTGGCCGCAATTCATATTGATGAAAATTATGTGATTGAATCACAGATGCCTGGTTTTGAGAAAGACCCATCTTTTCAAGATGAGAAGACTAAAGATGATTTTTTAAGGAATAATAATCTTAAGCAATTAAGGCCTTATCAAGTTCAGGCAGTTAAAAGTTTACAGGTTGCCGCTAAAAATGGTACCCAACGCTTTTTATTCGAGATGGCAACCGGAACAGGCAAGACTTTAGTTTCGGCGGCTGTGATTAAAATTTTTCTTAAATCCGGTAATGCTCGCCGGATACTTTTCTTAGTTGATCGCTTAGAATTAGAAGACCAGGCTTTTAAAGCCTTTAGGGCCTATCTGGGGAAAGATTTCAGCAGTGTTATTTATAAAGATAATCGTGATTCTTGGCAGAATGCACGGATAGTTGTTTCTACCGTTCAAACATTTTTAGCCGGCGATAGGTATAAGAAGGAATTTTCTCCGACTGATTTTGAGCTAGTTATTTCCGATGAAGCCCACCGCTCTATTGGGGGTAATAGTCGCGCCGTGTTTGAATATTTTATTGGCTATAAACTCGGTTTGACCGCCACCCCTAAGGACTATCTCAAGGGTTTTGATGGAGAAGGAAATAATACTCAGAGAGAGTTCGAGCGCCGCCAGTTATTAGATACTTATAAAACTTTTGGTTGCGTATCCGGCGAACCGACCTTTCGCTATGATTTAATGGCTGGTGTAAAAGACGATTTTCTAGTTAACCCAATATTGGTCGATGCTCGTACAGAAATAACAACTGAGTTGCTTTCGGAAAAAGGGTATGCCGTTAAAACAACCATTGATGATGCCGAAGTTGATGAAGTGTTTAACGAGCGTCATTACGAACGTAAATTTTTTAATGAGGAAACAAATATCGCCATGTGTAAGGCTTTTATGGATAACTCGCTTTTTGATCCTGTGGCTAAAAAATTGGGAGTGGATTTATTCGGTAAAGCGATTGTTTTCTGTGTTTCGCAGCGTCATGCAGCAAAGATTACAAACATATTAAATCGTTTAGCGTTTGAAAAATGGCCCAATCAATATAACGAATCAGATTTTGCGATGCAAGTAACTTCTCAGGTTGCTAGCACGCAACAAATGACCATTAATTTTTCCAACAACATGTTGGGTGGGCATGTTAAAAATCCAGATGGCTATGATTCCAGTAAATCTCGTGTTTGTGTTACTGTCGGTATGATGACAACCGGTTATGATTGCCAGGATATTCTAAACATTGCTTTAATGCGGCCAGTTTTTAGTCCGGCTGATTTTGTCCAAATAAAAGGACGGGGAACGCGTAAATATCGTTTTGAATATATCGACTATCAAAATAAAGAAACTATTAATGCCTCCAAGGAAAGATTTAAGTTTTTTGATTTCTTTGCTACTTGTGAGTATTTTGAAAAAGAATTTGTCTATGGTGAAAAGATAAAGTTGCCGCAGATTAAAAAAGTTGAGACCCCAGGAGCCCTATCCGAGATTGTCGGCCGGCAAGGCGAGTTTGTTGATGAAAATGGCGATAAAATCTTTAAAGGCCCAATTGATCTAAAAACTAGCGATGATATCGAATCTATTATTGAGACTACTGTTGGCACAGAGGGTATGCGCATTGATCGTGAGGGCTTTAGAAGGGCGGTAGACGAAGACGTGGTTGGCAATGAGGCTCTTAAGACTTTATGGGATAATGGTGATGTTGCGGGGGCGGAGGATTATGCTAAAAAGAACATTTTTGATAAGCCTAAATATTTTCTTAATCTTGGTAAGATCCGAAAAATCTTTAATATCGACAGAAGAATTTCTGTCCGGGAGGTTTTACAGGTTGCTTTTAAACAAAAGGATAACTTTGAAATGAAAGATGATTTATTAGAGTCAGAGTGGAGTAAGTTTATGGAGATTAACCCAGTTGACCAAGAGCATTATGAAGCGGCTAAAAGTTTCTTTAAGGCTTATATAGTCGATGAAGAGGTCCGAAATATTATTGAAAAAAAGGAATTTGCTCAACTAAATTTTTGCCCATCTTTTAGTTTTGATGAGTATCAAAATTTAAACGGTTTTAGGATGCTAATCCCAGTTTATGTTAAAGATTATGTTTCTCTTAATACTTTCATGAATTAAAAAATAAAGTATGAATGCAGATATAAAAAGACATATTGATTCCGCTCGCCAAGTATTGGTAGGAGTTGTGCCAAATCCAGCTTCGCAAATAGATCAGATAACCAACGCTCTGATTTATAAGTTTATGGACGATATGGATCAAGCTGCTATTAAAGCTGGAGGTGAGCCATCTTTTTTTGTTGGCAGTTTAAAGGATTATGCTTGGACGCGCCTAATAGATTCAAAAGTTGGCAATCAGCAAAGAATGAATCTTTATTCTGAGGCGTTAGTTAAGTTTTCTGAAGCGAAGCGGCTTCCTGAATTGTTCCGCGGTATTTTTAAATCAGCTTATTTGCCATACCGCTCACCGGAAGTTTTAGATTTATTTTTAAAAGAGATTAACTATTTTGATTACTCACATCCCGAGGAGCTGGGTAATGCTTACGAGTATTTGCTCTCAATTATGTCGAGCCAGGGCGATGCTGGTCAGTTTAGAACTCCACGTCATATCATTGATTTTATCGTTGAGGTAGTCAATCCAACTAAGGACGATAAGGTGCTTGATCCTGCTTGTGGTACTGCCGGCTTTTTAATCAGCGCCTATAAGCATATTTTATCTCAGCATGGCGGAAAGGATCTTGATGGGGCTAAGAATAGTGAAAAACCATTAACGCCAGATCAGCGTAAGGCCTTAGTTAGCAACTTTGAAGGTTATGATATTGACCCCGGCATGGTCAGAATTGCTCAGGTAAATATGTACCTGCATAAGTTTAAAAATCCGAAGATTTATCAGTATGATTCGCTTGGCAGTGATGAACGCTGGGGTGATAAGTTTGATGTTATTTTAGCTAATCCGCCGTTTATGTCACCTAAGGGTGGTATTAAACCTCACAGCAAATTTAGTATTGAATCAAATCGTTCAGAAGTTTTATTTGTTGATTACATAATGAATCATTTAAGGCCAAAGGGGCGAGCTGGTATTATTGTTCCTGAAGGTATTATTTTTCAATCTGGTAAATCTCATACACAATTACGTAAGAAATTAGTTGAAGATGGTCTTTTTGCGGTAGTTAGTTTGCCTAGTGGAGTTTTTAATCCTTATTCAGGAGTAAAGACTAGTATTTTATTTTTTGATAACGAATTATCAAAGCAGAGAAAAGAAATTTTATTTATAAAGATAGAAAACGATGGTTTTGGTTTGGGGGCACAGCGTCGCCGCATTGATAAAAATAACTTACCTGAATCTGTAGTAATTTTAAATAAATGGAAAGACGGTAAAAAAGTAAAAAGTATATTAGCAAGTTACGTAGAGAGAACAAAAATTTCTGAAAATGGAGATTATAATCTTTCCGCTGATCGTTATATTGTCGCAGTTGATTACTTAGATACTAAATGGCCAATTGTGAAGTTAGAGGATGTATGCGAAATATATCAGCCAAAAACAATAACATCTAAAGAAATTTTAGACAGTGGTCCATACAAAGTTTTTGGGGCTAATGGAGTTATTGGTTATTATGATAAATATAACCATAAAAATCCTGAAGTTTTATTAACTTGCCGAGGGGCTACTTGTGGAACAATAAATTTATCCGAGTCGAAATCTTGGGTGACTGGTAACGCAATGGTTTTAAGTCCAAAAGACGCAAATGTTCTTAATAAGTTTTATCTGTTTTTTCTACTTAGATTAAGTGATTTTTCAAGCGTTATTACTGGCGCGGCACAACCCCAAATAACTAGAGCATCTCTCAAGCCTTTTAAAATTCCACTTCCACCCATTGAAATTCAGAAACAAATAATTGAAGAGCTTGATAGTTATCATAAAATTATTACTGGTGCACAACAAGTTATAGAAAATTGGAAACCGAAAGTTGATATCGATCAGAAGTGGAAGATTGTGAGATTAGGCGATGTGTCTAGTAGGGTTACCAAAGGGACTACCCCAACCACGAATGGCTTCAAGTTTCGAGAAAGTGGTGTTAATTTTATAAAAATTGAATCAATTGATGATTGTGGTTATTTTATAAAAAAGAAGTTTGCTCACATAGATGATGAATGTAATAAAGCATTGAAACGATCTCAGTTAAAATCTGGTGATGTTTTATTTTCGATTGCAGGGGCACTGGGAAGAGTCGCGTTAGTCCAAGATTATATTTTGCCAGCTAACACTAATCAAGCCCTTGCAATTATATCACCAAACAAGGAACTTAATTCTAAGTATCTCGAACAAGTTTTGAGGTCTGATTTAATTCAAGACCAAATCTGCGGATTAAAAGTCGGGGTCGCTCAAAGCAATCTTTCATTAGCGCAGGTTTCTGATTTTGGAATTCCTTTACCATCGCTAAAAATTCAAGGAGAAATTGTTAAGGAAATAGACTCAGAACGATTTTTAATTGAATCTAATAGAAAAATAATTGAGAGTTATAATAAAAGGATAATAATCGCTATTGCTAAGCTTTGGGAAAAATAAAATAGCGATAAAATATGGCAAAGAATCAACCAACAAAACAGCACTATATCCCACAATGTTATTTGCGCGAGTTTGTTCATCGAAAGACTCCCAAAAATCAAGAGCCATATGTTTGGGTTTTTGATAAGGGTAAAAGAAAGGGGCGGAAAAGAGCTCCTTCCAATTTGTTTATAGAGACTGATTTATATACCCTAAAATTAAAAACGGGAGGTAAAAATTATATAATAGAAGAAACCCTTTCCCGGTTAGAGGGTAAATATGCCGAAATTTTTAGAGAGAAGATAAAAAATCATATTCCAATTTCTGATAAAGAGCATATATATTTTTGTGCATTTATTGGAGTAATGCTCCAAAGAACATTACGCCACAGGGATAGTCTAAATGATTTTTTTGATAAAATTATTGCCCATGCCGGGGTATTGGAAAAAGAAAATAATTTAGAGCCAGATGAATCGAAAAGGTTAAATAAGTCAAAAGAGGAAACACATTCACGCAGTTTAATTCAAACTCTACCAGATATCACTGAATTATTAATGAGGATGAGTGTTGCATTTCTTTGTGCTCCGAACGGTGTTGATTTTTTAACATCCGATGATCCGTGCAATTTATTCAATTCAGATTTGCAGTGGCAAAAATTTTATGGACCAGGCCTTGCGCAGAAAAATGTTCAAGTCACATTGCCACTTTCTCCTAAAATATGTCTTTGCTTGAGTTGGACAAATTTAAAAGGTTATATTCAATTAGACAAGAATAGGGCAGAAGAGGTGAACAGAATGATTGTTGGTAAATGTTATAAGTATTTTGTTTCTTCGGGTCATAAAACAAAAAAATCATGGTTTAGAAAATATCCGTTGGATTTTTTCTTTATTACAAAAATTTTAATTCATAAATTAAGAGAATTATTTCAAAAAATTAAGTATTATTATAAATATAAACATGTCAGAAGAAGATAAATTGAAAAATATCTTAATTTTAGTTGAACAGGGAAGACGCAAAGAAGCATCTTTGGAGATTTTATTATTGGAGAAAACTTTAGTTAATAAGAATTTAAGAATTCAGTTGATAGATGCTGCTCAAAGTGCTCTTGATCCTATTAAAGAAAACGAAACTCTAGTAAGGCTTTGTAGTGAAGCAATTCAAATATCGAAAGATTTTAATAGATTTGATTTAAGAGCTATATTTATGGGACGTAAGGCAGATTTTCTTGAAAGTAAAATAAATTTTTTACACTATGAACAGCAAAATTTAAAACTTTCTCCCGGGTGGTTAGAATTCTCCATAGAACAAGATAGGGATAGATATAATAAGGTTTCGACAAAGATAAAAAAAATAGACGACGAAATTAATTCCTTATTAGAAGAGGCTCTACGTCTAGCAGGTGGCGTAAGAAGGAAAGACATAATGGCTCGCGTTTTAATGTCAGCAGCTGATATAGATGGCGCTAGGTATCTTTATAAAAAGTCTGACATTTTGCGTGGTGTTTTGTATACCAAGTTATGGCTTAAATTCAGATTCATGAGATATCCGTTTTTTGAAAATACATTTTTGTTTTCTAAAGAGAAAAAAATAGAATTAAAAGCGATGCTTGTATCATTTAGATCTAAGTTTTTAAAGTCAGCAGAGATTTTTGAGGAACTAAATAATCCGATGTCCGGTTATGTTTATTTTAATTTAGCCAATAGCCTCACCTCAGCCTATAGGTTTATTGAAGCTAAAAAATATATTAATAAAGCTTCTGTTTCGGCAAATAAGTTTGATGATAATTTACTTAAAAAGAGTATAGAATCTTTATTAAAAACAATAAAGAGTAGAAACAGGGATATCCCCGATTATGTTCATGGCGAGACCAGATGGGATTCGATTTAGTTATAATTATAATTTTATTATTAAAATGGCTATTAATTTTGTTGTTTTAAAGCAGCTTTTAATTTACCCAAACTAACTCCAACCGTTGGGTATATATTATTTTAGTTTTTTCTGGTATAATTTCAATATTAAGAGTTAAATGTTAATTATCTATAGCAATATGGCAAAGACTAATTACAAATTAATAATGTATTATTTTTTAGCCCTCGCAAACACTCGGGGTGAGATGATTAGCAATTTAAAATTGCAAAAATTACTTTACTACGCACAAGCCTGGTATCTTGCTAATTTTAAGCAGCCTTTATTTGAGGAAGATTTTCAGGCCTGGGTGCATGGCCCGGTAATTTCTGCATTATACGCAGAACTAAAGAGCAAGGGGTATTTTTCCATAACGCCAATAAAAAGTCGTTTTTTATTAGAGACAATAGAAAAAAAGATTGACGATATAGACAAAAAAATTAAACCATTTTTAGAAGAAGTGGCCAAAGTTTATTTTCAATGTGGTGCTTATCAGTTAGAACTTATGACACACAAAGAAGATCCTTGGATAAAAGCTAGACAAGGTTATAAATCTGATGAAAAATGCACCAATATTATATCCAAGAGTTCAATGTTAGATTACTATGCCAGCAAAATCTAAATGGAAAATACCGCCAATCGATAATAGCTTGACGCAGAGTAACAGAATAAAGCCCAGCTCTGTCTTGGGCGGGAAAGTGTCGTTTAATTTTTGCAGGTTATGCGAGAAATGTGGCAAGTTTGAATATAATAATCATGAAGTGGGCTATTTTAAAAAATTAATAGAGAGAATTAAAGAAGTTTCTGATTTAACGAGACAACAGATAAGCACTTCGCATAAAAGAGTTTTGCGAGCGCACCCCATAGACTTTAGTGATCCAAAGGTGACAGAAAACACTTTTGGATTTGGTACGGAAATTGATGACGATGCTTGGCA
>Ga0172382_10007920_pt1 | contig 14959 bp, 12 predicted proteins | sample Leawel138RmetaG_FD_122245 | JGI IMG/M metagenome (GOLD analysis project Ga0172382, IMG submission 122245) | Leachate microbial communities from a municipal landfill in Southern Ontario, Canada - Leachate well 138R metaG | ecosystem: Engineered > Solid waste > Landfill > Unclassified | place...
CCTGCGGGTCATTGCCCGTCATCACCCCGGTCTCGTTGTCGAGAAAGCGCGAATTGCGCACGACGAGACTGCCGCGCTCGAAACGGATGCCGGCGGCATTGCCGCTGGATGAGCGTGCGCCGATGAAATCGAAGCCGTCGATCTCGAACGCGCCGTTGCGCAGGACCCAGATCGCCTTGCCTTCGGCCAGCCGGCCGTCGGCCTGCAGCACCGCGCGCCCGCCGACCGAGCGGATCGTCAGGTGTTTCTGCCGCCAGACCGCCACGTCGCCACGATATTCCCCCGCCGGAATTTCGACGGTGTCGCCATCGCGCGCCCGGCGGGCCGCGGCGGCGATCGTCGGTACGTCGCCGTCCGGGCCGACGCGCCACACACGTGACGCCCTGGCCGGCTTCGAGGCGTCGGCGCTCGGAGCCGCGATGCCTTCGGACTCGGCGGCCCTGGCCCCCGTGGTTCGCGCGGTCCCGGATCCCGCGGTCTGCGCAGCGTCCGCCCCGACGGCCTGCGCAGCACCAGACCCTGCCGCATCGGAGCGACCGTCCGCCGCCGACGGATCGAAACGCTCGACCCAGTCGGCCGGCAGCGCCGGTGGTCGCGCCGCCAGGGCAGCAAGATCGGGGCGCGTCACCCGATAATCACCCGCCGCCGGATCGGCCAGCGCCGCGGTCGTCGCACGCCGGTTGCCCGACTCGGTCGTCGGCGCGCGCAGTTCGAAGCCGCCCTTGCCGATCCACAGATTGTCGGCCAGGCGCGCGCTCGCGTCGCCCGGCGAGACGCGCACGAATACTCCGCCCTGGCCGCGCAGGTCGATCACCGTGTTGCCGGTCATCACCAGTTCGTTCTCGGGCCACTTGTAGCCCTCGACGCCGAACGAGACGATCACCCGGTTCAAGGTGCGCGGCGACTGCTCGATGACGTTGCCGACCACGCGCGCGCGCCCGCCGTTGGGGAACTCCAGCTCGTAGCTCGAATCGCCTCGCTCGTCGGCGATCCGGTTGCGCTCGATGACGTTGTCGCGGGCGCGCGACTTCAGCAGCTGGCCGACGCGGCCGTCGCGAAACCAGCTCTCGCGCACTTCCAGGCGCGCGATCCGTCCGGCGTAGACGCCGTGACTGTAGCCGTCGCCGTGCCCGTTGCGCTCGAACAGCGAGTGCTCGATGCGCAGCGTCGAGACGCCGTCGTTCGACGTGAGAATGCCGTTCTCGTTGGCGATGAAGCGCGAATTGCGTACCAGCAGATTGCCGTGTTCGAAGCGGATCCCGGCGCCGTTCTTTGCCTGGACCCGCGCGCCGATGAAATCGAAACCGTCGATCTCGAAGTCGCCACTGCGGATCACCCAGATGCCCTTGCCCTCGACCGAGCGGCCGTCGGCAATCAGCGTCGCCCTGCCTCCGACCGCGCGGATCGTCAGCCGCTTCTGGCGCCACAGCGCGACGTCGCCGCGATACTCGCCGGCCTGCACTTCGACGGTGTCGCCGTCGCGCGCCAGTTTCGCCGCTTCGGCGATCGTGCGCACCTGCCCGGCGGGGCCCACCGTGATCGTCCGGGGACCGGCCGGCGCGGCCGCCCGCGCGGGCGGAGCCGGCTGGGCCGCGGCGCCGGTCTTCGGCGCGGTCCGCGCCCGGCCGGCGGCGCCGGCATCCGGGGTATCGGTGGCGCCGGGAACGTCGGATGCGTCACCGGCCGCGCCCGCCGCCGACCGCGTACGGTCGGCGGACGCGGACGCCCCTTCGGCATCGCCGTTCCGGACCGCCTCGCGCTGCGCGGCCTGCGCCGCCATCGCGCGCACGACCGGCGAAACGGATACGGACATTTCCCCCGGTTCGCGCGCCGCGCGGGTCGGATCGCCCTGGGTGCCGCCCAGCTCGGGGGTACAGGCGGCGAGCAGGCACAAAAGACCCGGAATCACGATTTGCCGCACAGTCATAGCATCCCCGATCCGCTCACAGCCGCTCCAGCACCGCAATCGTATCGCCGATCACCGCATCCCATGCCGCCTGCTCCGAAAACGTGTGATCGGCCCGCGGCAGGCGAAACACCGAACCCCGGATGCGCGCGTCGGCGCCGGCATTCTTCATCGCCAGCTCGAATTCGGCCGCCGTCAGGTCGTTGCCGCTCAGCTGCAGATGCAGGCGCGGCGCGATCCGCGACAGCGCATCGGCCAGCCGCGCCGGCAGATCGGCGCTGCGGTCCCGGAAGATCGCGCCGCGCCCGCCGCCACCGGCGGAATCGGCGCCGTTTCGGCCACCCGCGCCACCCGCGCCACCCGCGCTGCCCGCGCCACCCGTGCCGCCCCGGCCCCCGGCCGCGCCGGCCGTCGCCGCCCGGCGCGCGCGCCACAGGTGCCGGGCGAACTCGCGCACGCCGGTACGCACGTCCACGCGCCCGCGCAGCAGTTTTTTCCAGAACGCGGGCGAACGCAGCCGCGATCCATAGTGCTGCCGGACCATCGTCGCCGAGCGCGTGCCGTCGCTGCGCGCCCACGGATTGGCCGCGATCACGGCCGCGATCCGCTCGTCCTGCGCCGCCTGGAAGGCCGCCGCCGTGGCGCCATCGCACAGGCCCCACAGCGCGATCGAGCGGCAGCCGGGCGCCGCCGCCCGCAGCGTGTCGCAGGCGCCCGACACGTCGGCGCCGGCCGCCTCGAAATCCGGTTTCGGACCCGGGCTGTCGCCCATGCCGGTGTAATCGAAGCGCAGGCACGGGTAGCCGGCGGCCGCGAGGCGGCGCGCCAGCTGCACGAACTGCCGATGCGACCCGACCCGCGTCTGCGGGCCGCCGACGACGATGACGACGGCGACCGGCCGGCACTGCGCCGGCGCGGCCGGCCGCGCGAGCACGCCCAGAAGACTGCCCGCGCGGCCGTCGAAGGACAGCAGCGACTCTTCGATCGGAGTCGGCCCGGACGGCCCGCCGTCGACTTCGAACGTGACCGTCGCGTCGCTCGTCACGCGTCGCCTCCGACCGGCGCAACCGCTTCGGTCGACACGGCGGATCGTACGGCCCGCACCGTCGCGTCGACGAGCGCCGGCGCGTCGACCAGATCGACGACGTTCCAGAAGGCCGGGGCGTCGACGGCCCGCGCGTCCGTTGCCACACCCCGCTGCGACCACGCGTCCGCGCGGGCGCGCAGCGCGTCGCCGGGCGCGCCCGCATCTTCCGGCCCGAAGGCGCGCACGTCGAACAATGCGGCGCGGCGCGCCCGCGGCGCCTCCGTCGCATCGAGCGCGTCGAGCTCCGCGGCCAGCCGGGCGGATACCGGATACCCGGCCAGCCGGGCCGATGCTCCCCGGGCCCAGCACCCCTTCGGGTCGGCGGGCGTCGCATCGGAACCCTGCGCGCGCGTCAGCCGCGCCATGCGCGCCGCGCGCAGCAGGCCGCTCAGCTGCTGCGCGCCTTTCCACAGCGCCGCCCAGCCCACCAGCAGATCGACCGGACGATCGAGAACCCGGCTCGTGCGCGCCGCCAGCGCCGCGCCGAGCCGGCAGCCGATGAAGACGAGCGGCACGGACTGCCGGGCCAGCGGTTCGACGATCGTGCTGCAGTCGTCGAGCCAGGCCTGCACGCTCGCCAGCTCGAAGCCGGCAGTACTGTCGCCGGTGCCCATCAGATCGAACAGGCAGGCGCCGATGCCGGCTGCTGCCAGCGCTTCGGCGGTCAGCCGGTACATCCGCCGCGCCTGGTTCATCTCGTCGCCGTACGGCGGAAAGAAGATCGCATGCGCGCGCGCGCCGCCGTGCGGCTGCCAGCGCAGCACGGGGGAATGATGTCCGTCGAAGCGCTCGAAGCGCGCGGTGCGCGTCCAGGGTTCGGTAAACGTGGAAGACTCCGTCATCGACCGGGGCGAAAGAAATGTGCAAGCCGATCGATCGATACGGGCAATGATGCAGACGTCATGCAGGAAGATCAGCAGAAGTTGTTTTTTTGAGTGTAGCGGCAGGACGCCGGCACAGCCGCGAGCTATCTCACAGTCGGCCCGCAAAGCGGTGACGACGGCGCCCGCCGACGAATTCTCGACGATCTGGGGCGCCATCCAGACTGCCGGAATGACCTTTTATGTACTGTCGCTTCCATCCGAAGAAATCCATGCTCATGATGGCGGACATGATTCACGGGAAAATCCTTGCGTTGGCACGGCGGGCGGATGATCTGCGCGAATCGGTGCGATGGCGGGTAACCGACCGGTTCAGACACTATCGCGCGCGCCTCTGGCGTGTCTGGCTGCATGACGTCACTTTCATCGCCGTCACCGGCAGCGCCGGTAAAACGACGAGCAAGGATCTCGCCACTCAGGTCCTGTCGAAGCACGGTTCCTGCCACAGCAACCGGGATACGAAAAACACTTTCGAACAGGTCGATCAGACGGTTCTTTCGACGAAGCGGAATCATGCTTTCAGCGTCGTCGAAATGAGTGCGTCGAGCCCCGGCTATCTGGACCGCCCCATCCGGACAGTGCGTCCCGACGTCGCGGTTCTCACGGTCGTGGCCAGCGAACATTACGCGGCGTTCCGGAATCTCGAAGCGGTAGCCGCCGAAAAAGGCAAACTGATCGAGAGCCTGTCCCCGGGCGGAATCGCCGTATTGAATCGGGACGACCCGTGGATACGGGCGATCGGCGAAAAACGCAGCGGAAAGACGATCTGGATCGGCCGGGACGAAAAAGCGACGATCCGGCTGATCGAGGCCCGCTCGCGCTGGCCCGAACCGCTGACGCTGACCGTCGACCATGAAGGCAGACGCCATCAGATCGTCACCGGCATGCATGGAACCCATCTGGCCATACCCGTTCTGTGCGCCGTCGGGGTCTGCGTCGCCGTCGGCGTCGCGATGGACGACATCGTCGCCGATCTGCGCGACGCCCGGAACGGCGCCGGACGCATGCAGGTCGAAGTGCTCGACGACGGTGTCGCTTTCATCCGGGACGATTTCAAGGCGCCCGAATGGTCACTCGCCGCGCCGCTGCAGTTCCTGAAAGAGGCCCGGGCCGAACGGAAAATTGCGGTGATCGGCGCGATTTCCGATTCTCCGGCGGCGCCGGCGAAACGCTATGCGAGGGCGGCCCGCGCGGCTCTCGAAGCGGCCGACATCGTTCTGCTCGTGGGCGCACATACGCTGAGCAGCGATCGTGCCAACCGGATCCGCGACGATGGTTCGCTGCGTATCTTCGCAACCCTGAAAGAGGCCAATTCCTTTCTGAAAGACGAGGTTCGACTGCGCCGTGGCGATCTCGTGCTGCTGAAGGGAGGGAACCCGATCGATCATCTGGTGCGCATCCTCCACGATCACCGCCGGCCGATCCGGTGCTGGTCGACCACGTGCCGCAAATTCATGTTCTGCGACACCTGTCCCGAGCTGTACGTCAGCGCGGACGTGAACAGGAGGCGGACGGCGGCGGAAAGTGACGCAGCGGCGATCGTCGACGAATCAGCCGCGAGCGCCGCCGCTGACAGCCCGCCGGCAGCGGCAGGCGTGCCGGCGAAACCGGTTGCGGGTGCGATCGGGGCGGCACTGGCGCTCGGTGATCGCGCATCGGAACTGATGAAGTCGCTGCAGTGGCTGCGCAGAGACCGGCCCCGCCATTACCGCGCAGTCGTGCATCGGCGCCTGCTGCCGAACGTGCTGTTTATCGGCGTCACGGGCAGTGCCGGCAAGACTTCGACAAAAGATTTCGTCACGCATCTGCTGTCGAGCCGGGGACCGTGCAGCAGCAATGTGCGCTCTCGCAATGAACACGGCGGCATCGACGAAATCATCCTCGCAACGACCCGCGGCCACCGCTACTGCGTTGCCGAAATTGCCACGACGAAACCCGGCTATATCGATCGGTCGATTCGAACGGTGCGGCCGAAAATCGGCGCATTGACGGTCATTGCCAGCGAGCATTACGCGGCGTTTCGGACGCTCGAAGCAATCGCCGCCGAAAAACGCAAGCTGATCGACGCGCTGCCGCCGGACGGCATCGCCGTTCTCAATCGCGACGATCCGTTCGTACGCGCCATTGGCGAGAGCCACCGTGGCCGCATCATCTGGGTCGGGCGCGACGAGGACGCGACGCTGCGGCTGGTCGAAGCGCGGTCGAACTGGCCGGAGCCGCTGACACTCGTCGTCGAATACGAGGGAGAGCGCCACGATCTGACCACCCGGTTGCACGGCGTGCAGCAAACGACGCCGCTGCTCTGCGCGCTCGGCATCGGCCTCGCGGCGGGAATTCCGATCGCCGAGGCAATCGCTGCCCTCGCCAGCGCGCCGCAGACGGAAGGGCGGATGCAGATCGAGGCTCACGCAGACGGCGTCACCTTCATTCGCGATGATTACAAAGCACCGCAATGGTCACTGCAGGCGCCGCTGGACTTTCTGCACGATGCGCGCGCACCGCGAAAAATCGTGGTATTCGGGACGATCTCCGACACGCCGACAGAGGCATCGAGACGCTATGCGAAAGCAGCCCGCGCCGGTCTGGCCGTCGCCGATCTGGTCCTGCTGGTCGGCCCGCACACGATCAGCACCGATCGCGCGCGGCGCATCTGTGACGACGGTTCACTGCGCGTGTACACGTCGATCCGTGAAGCGGCGATTTTTCTGAAGAACGAGCTGCGTCCCGGCGACCTGGTGCTGCTGAAGGGGACGAATAAAGTCGATCATCTGGCCCGCATTCCGCTGCACCGCCAGAATCCGGTGCAGTGCTGGGACATGTCGTGCCGCCGACTGATGTTCTGCGACGAATGCCCGAAACTCCGTTCCGCGCCGTCCTGCGATGACGAAGAGCCGGCACCCGTTCCGTACGATGACCAGGCCGCGATGAATGACGACGGAAGACAGGCATCGACGGTGGGAGTGGCCATTATCGTCGGCCTCGGAAATCCTGGCGAGTCCTATCGGCACACCGTGCACAACGTGGGTCAACTCGCACTCGATCGACTGGCTGCGCGGGCTGCCGGATCCTGGATTTCGACCCCGGCTGGTCTGGAGACCCAGATCGAACTGGATGGGGTTCGAACCGTGCTGGTCAAACTGGATCTGCCGATGAACCACAGTGGATCGGGTGTGAAGACGTATCTGCACGAACATCGCCGCGATGCCGGCGACGTCATCGTCCTTTACGACGACGTCGATCTGCCGGTCGGCAGCGCCCGCATCAAGCGCAACGGCGGCGATGCCGGACACAGGGGCATGCGCTCGATCCTGGAGGCGCTGTCGACCGACGTGATTGCGCGCGTGCGGATCGGCGTGCGCGATGCGCAGCAGGGCGGCCAGGCCCGGGAATTCGTTCTGGCCCGGATCGATGCCAGCGAAGGCAGCCCGCTTTGCGCGAGCCTGGATAAAGCCGTGGAACTCGTCGATACGCTGATCCGGGAACGGAAGAAGAGCGCCGACGGCGCTACCCGGACTGCGCCAGCTCCCCGAACCGCCTGACCAGCTCATCGACCCGCGCCGTCCAGGCGTTGGCGCGCGCGTACGCGACGATCGCATCGCGATCCCACTGGCGCGCGAGCGCCCGGTCGATCGCATCGTCGAACGCATCGGCGTCCCACCAGTCGACCAGCTCGCCGGTATCGGGTTCGCGCACGACTTCGGCGTTGCCGCCGACCCGCGTCGAAATCACCGGCAGCCCGCAGGCCATCGCCTCCAGGAATACGTTCGCCCAGCCTTCGAATTCGGTGGCCAGCACGAAGACGTCGGCGGCGCCGTAATACCAGCGCAGCTCTTCCTGCGGCCGGCGTCCGCAGAACCGCACGACGTCGCTCACGCCGAGCGCCGCCGCCTGCGCCTCGAGCGCCGGGCGCAGATCGGCGTGCGTCGCGCCGCCGCCGACGATCAGGTAGCGCAGGCCCGGATGGCGCGCGCGCAGGCGCGCCAGCAGCGCGATGACGCGCTGAAAACCCTTGCCCGGCACCAGATTGCCGACTCCGATCAGCACCGGCGCATCGGCTTCGATTTCCAGCCGGCGGCGCGCTTCGGCGCGCTCGACCGGAGCGAATTTCTCCGCGTCGACGCCGTTGCCCACCACCGTCACTTTCGCCGCGTCCACGCCCAGCCGCAGCGCGACGTTCTCCTTGAGCGCCTGCGATACGGCGAACAGGTGCGTCGCGCGCTGCATCGCCTCGACCAGGAACCGCTCGCGCGACGTGCCGATCAACCACTCGTCCTTGCTGCCGCGCAGCGTGATCGTCGCGGGCAGCCCGAGCCGCCGGGCGATGCGCGCGGCCGCCCAGCCGTCTGGATACAGGAAATGCGCGTCGATCGCGGTCGCGCGAAATTTTTTGTGGATGCGGCGCACGCAGCGCTCGGTGCACCCGGCCATCAGCCAGCCGTCGAAGCGCTTGCCCAGGCCAGGCAGCGACAGGAAGCGCGGCCGGTATACCTCGATGCCATCCATCCGTTCATACCGGACCGCCATCGGCCGGAAACTGCGCCGGAAGCGCCGGATCAGCCCGTCGAACGGCGACCACGCCTGCGGCGCCACGACGACGACCGGAATGCGCCGGCCGACGCGGAACATGCGCTCACGGATGAAGGTTCCCGCAGTCGGCGCGGCGGCGCTCGGAAACAGGCTCGAATAGACGATCAGACGGGGCTCGGGCATCGGCTCCATCTTAAAGGCGCCGGGCCCGTCTTTCCTTTTTTAAAGGGGCCAGGCCCCTTTTTGCCCTTGATGCACGGTCGCTGGACGTGATCGCCGTGACGGGAAACGACCGGAAGTTTTCGCACGTGCCGGGCTTGCGGGTAGAGAACTGGCTGCGGGGCGATGGGTCGTAGTCCGGGGCTCTATGCCGGATACGTTTCAAACCCTTCGCGGACCGCGGCATCGCCGAGCCGCTCATCGAGGCAGACGAACGGCAGCGTTCCCGGCTGATGCTCGGATGCCACCAGCGCCGCCGCCAGCTGCAGGCTGTCGGCCGCGCGCAGCGGATGCAGGCGCAGCGCGCGCTGCGCCTGTTCGCGAACGGTGCTGGATGGAACGACCTCGAACCAGGCGTCCGCAAGCGCCCGCAGGCGCGCGAGGGCAATACCCGCATCGGCCGGGGTCAGCGATCCGTCACGCTGCCGACGTGCAATCGCCGATGCGCATTCGACAACGCTTCCCCACCAGACGAGCATCGACGGGTCGCGCTCCAGAAAAGCAAGCAGCGCGCCGCTGGACGGTTCCCGCACGAGCAGCGGCACGATCGCCGACGCGTCCCAGAATTTCATCGACCTTCGGCGCTCATCGACCTTCAGCGCGCTCGTCGACCAACGCCTGCACCACGCTTGCGCGCGCTTCGGGAGCCGGCTCCCGGAGCCTGGCGAAAGGCACCGGCCCACTGCCCCGCCGGATGATGCCGGCACGTTCGAGGCGCCTGGCGCGATCGTCGGGTGCCGAATCGGGACTTACCCGCTCGATCCGGGCAACCGGATCCTGACGATCGAATACCAGAACCGTCTCACCGGCGCGCACCTTCTGCAGGTACTCGCTGAGACGGTTTTTCAATTCGGCCACGCCAACTTTTTCCATCTGGCCATTATAGCCAGATTGTTTCCGCCAACGGCAGACATCTGCATCCGCAGTCGCGCGAGCGCGGTACCCGCCTCGGCCGGGACCAGCGTCCCCGCGAATGCCGCGACCGCGCGGATGCCGCGAAAAGGGGCCTGCAAAAAGGGGCCTGGCCCCTTTTTCACCTTTTTCATGCGCGTCTGAGCGCCGTAGGAATCTCCGGCCTTCAGGCCGGGGAGGATGTCAAGGCAGACAGCGTTGCATGGATGATAGTATATGCAGGAGCATATCCTTACCGTGGATGACGCAATGAAGCCTGCCGAACGACGGGTCCGCATCTTTCGCAACGGCGCCAACCGGGCGCTGCGCATTCCGCGCGACCTGGATTTTGAAGGGGACGTGGCCCTCATACGGAAGGAAGGTGACGCGCTCGTGGTGCGCCCCGAGCGTCGCCCGGGGCTGCTCGCACTGCTGGAAAGCTGGGAGCCGCTGGACGAAGCGTTTCCGCTGATTGAAGACAATCCCGCATCCCTCGATGACGTCGACCTCTGACCGTGGCCCTGCGTTATCTGCTCGACACCGATGTGCTGTCCAGCCTGATTCGCGAACCCGGCGGATCTGCCGCCCGGGAGATCGGGCGTCGTGGCGCCAGCGCCGTCTGCACCAGCATCATTGTCGCAGGCGAGCTGCGTTTTGGCGCGCGAAAAGCCGCGTCGGAGAGGCTGACCACCCGCGTCGAGGCGATCCTTGCCGCCATCACCGTATACGCGCTGGACGCTTCGGCTGATGAACACTACGCCGACATCCGGCAATTTCTTGCGCGTAACGGCACGCCGATCGGCCCCAACGATCTGTGGATCGCCGCTCATGCACGGTCGCTGGACCTGATCGCCGTGACGGGAAACGACCGGGAGTTTTCGCGCGTGCCGGGCTTGCGGGTGGAGAACTGGCTGCGGGGCGATGGGTCGTAGTCCCGGGCTCTATGCCGGATACGTTTCAAACCGTTCGCGAACCGCGGCATCGTCGAGCCGCTCATCAAGGCAGACGAACGGCAGCGCTCCCGGCTGATGCGTGGCTGCCACCAGCGCCGCCGCCAGCTGCAGGCTGTCGGCCGCGCGCGGCGGATGCAGGCGCAGCGCGCGCTGCGCCTGTTCGCGCACGGTGCCGGATGGAACGACTTCGAACCGGGCGACCGCGCCCGGACGTTCACTCCTCGACCAGATTCAGCGGCGGCGTCGTCTCCGGCTCGAAGCCCTGCAGCGTGAGCACCGCGCTGCGCGCGACCGAATACAGCGCGCCCTTCGCCAGGCCGTTGCGGTCGCTGGCGCCGACCAGCTCGTCGCGATCGGGCGGCGTCGTCCAGCAGATCTCGTTGCCCGGCGAGTTGACCACCGGCCCGAGATTGAACGGCTCGCCCCAGTTGCCTTTATCGTCCTGGCGCACGATCCACTGGTCGGAGCCGCCGAACGAGCCGCGGTCGGGCCGGTCCGAGATGATCAGCATGCTCTTGCCGTCCTTCGACAGATTGCCCCAGTGCAGGTGGTCGCGATGCGGCGAGTTGATCGCCGCGCCCATGCTGCGCGGCTCGCCCCAGACGCCGTTCTTGCGCTCGACCATCCAGATGTCGCTGGCCGCCGTGCCCTTGCGGTTCGTCGAGAAATAGATCAGGTCGCGGTGGACGATGATCGGGCAGTGTTCCTCGCCGTCGGGCGTATTGAGCGCCGGCAGGCCCTTGACGTCGTTCCAGCTGCGCGCGGTCTGCCACTTGCCGTCGATTTTCTGGCTGACGTACAGATCGCCCGACAGGAAATTCTTCGGATCGTGATAGCGGGTGAAATAGATCGCGTTGCCGTCGACCGACAGCGACGGTTCCTGCTCGTTGGCCGAAGTGTTGATCGCCGGTCCGAGATTGACTGCCGGCCCCCAGGCGCCGTCGCGGTATTCGGCGTAGTAGACGTCGTTGCCGCCCTCGCCGCCCGGACGGTTCGACGCCCAGACCGCCGCCTTGCCGTCGGCGCTGAACGTGATCTCGAAGTCGTAGGATCCCGGCGAATTGAACGGCGCGTCGATGAGTTCGGGCTGCGACTGCGCGCCGGCCGGCGCCGGGCCGAACCCGAAAAATACGGCCGCAATCGCGGCGGCGAGAGTCGATTTTCTGATGGCTGGCAGCATGGGTTCGCTTCGTGTTGGCTGATCTCGTTTCCGCTTCGGCAAAGGAAAGGACCGGCGACGCGGGCACGACGCCGTCGATCACTCGACCGACAGCTACGTCTACTGCCCGTCCGGGCGGCTGCGCCTGCTCGTGCGCTACGGTCAGGACACCGCCGCGATCGTCGCCGACGTTCGCCGCCTGCTGGCGGGGGCGTGAGCGTGCAGGGCTGTTTCCGCTGACGCAGCCTGCGTTATCCTTCCAGGCACTGAAGTCATCCCGATCTTCGGTTGCCGACATTCCCGCAGATGCCGCTGGCGCCATACCCGGTCGCGCAGCGTATCGAGCCAAATGAAGCTGATTCAGAATTTTCTGCATGCCTCCGAAACTGCGAACGCTCATCGCTGAACTGGAGGCCGCTGGATTCGTGAATCGCGGCGGAAAGGGAAGCCACCGAAACTTTGTGCATCCGGAAATGAATCGTCCGATCACGATCTCGGGTTCACCCGGTGACGATGCGAAGCATTACCAGGTCCGCGCCGTGCGAACGGCAATCGAGGAGTCGAAAAAATGAAGGAGTCTGCGCGTTACGCAAAAATTGTCGAATGGTCCGAGGAGGATCAGTGCTACGTTGGCAGTTCGCCCGGGTTGTTCTACGGTGGGTGTCACGGTGACGACGAGACAAAGGTATTCGGGGAACTCGTCCAGATCGTGGAAGAGACCGTCGATCTCTATCGCTCCGAGGGGCGCCCTCTGCCACCTCCCACGTCCGGGCGTGATTACGTCAACAAGATGCAGCACATGGCCTGAACACCATCCCGTTTCGGTCATCACGCTTTCCAGAAAAGGCGGGGAAAGGAGCAGATCGATGAGTCAGAACGTGTGAAGCAATCGGCCGCGCCCGGGAGGCTCGTCAGAAAGCGCCCGGGCGCGGCCGATTGCTTCACACCCTCTCAGCACACAAGCTGCCGCAGAAAGCAGCAGTTTTAGCGATGACAGCCGGGTTGCAGCGATTTCTGCTGCTTCTCGCAGCAGAAATCGGAGCGAGGGATGCATAGTCCGCTGAGAGGGCCGGCCCCTATATCGATATCCAGTGAACGGTCCGCCTCTGCCGTTCAGCGCAGACCGAAATAGATGTTCGCCGTCAGGAAGCCCTGCTTGCTGCCGCAGTCGAAGCGCTTGCCGCCGAAACGGTAACCGTGCAGCCCGGGTGATTCGATCTGCTTCGACAGCGCGTCGGTGAGCTGAATCTCCCCGGCGGCGCCCGGCGGCAGGTCGACGAGCGTCTTCAGGATCGACGGATGCAGGATGTAGCGGCCGACGACCGCGTACGTCGATGGCGCCTCCTCCACCGGCGGCTTTTCCACGATCGACGTGATGCGCATGCGCGGGCCCTGTTCCTCGGCGGGCGTGACGATGCCGTATTTATCGACGTCCTTGCGCGGCACCTGTTCGATCGCAACCACGCTGCCGCCGGTTGAAGCCGCCAGTGGCGCCATCTGGCTCAGCACGCCTTCGGGATGACCGTCGATCAGGTCATCGGGCAGCAGGACAGCGAAATGTTCGTCCTCGCCGATCATCGGCGCGGCGCACAGCACCGCGTGTCCGAGTCCGAGCGGCGCCGGCTGGCGAACGAAGAGGACATTGACGTGCGCCGGCACGATGTTGCGCACGAGTTCGAGCGCTTCCGTCTTGCCCTTGGCCTCGAGTTCGGCCTCGAGTTCGGGCGCCCGGTCGAAGTAATCCTCGACCGCGCGCTTGGAGCGTCCGGTGACGAAAATCAGCGTGTCGCAGCCGGCCTCGATCGCTTCGTCGACGGCATACTGGATAATCGGCCGATCGACGATGGGCAGCATTTCCTTCGGGATCGACTTCGTTGCCGGCAGGAACCGGGTGCCCATCCCGGCCACCGGAAAGACGGCTTTTCGCAGTTGCATCGGCTGCAGCTCCACTTGTCGGGAAAGCGGGTAATGGTACCGTGCCCGCCAGCGCGGCGTTTGCCGGGGCGCCCGACGATGCCATCGGGCCCGGGTCGACAGTCCCGCCGAAAAGGCGCCTCGACCGGCCATCGGTACCGCCGGGACCCGGGCGGCCACGCGGTGCCGGGCAGGAGAATGCATGACCGTGGAACCGTGGATTTCCGTGAGCAGTACACGCGACGTCGGCGTGGCCGACGGGCTCGATGACGGCGCACGCTTCCAGCCGGTCTTTCTGGACGGCTTCGAGCGCGGCGCACGTTTTGCCGTCTGGTGGCTGCCGGCAAACGCACCGGCCCGTGGCACCGTGCTGTGCGTCCCGTCGCCGGCTGACGAGGCGCTGGCGACACGGCGCGCGATCAGCGCGCAGGCGTGGCGGCTCGCACGATCGGGCTGGATCGTCCTCGTGCCCGACCTGTACGGCTGCGGGGACTCGGCCGGCGACGGCGACGAGGCGACGCTGGCCATCTGGCGCCGCGATCTGTTGCGTTACGCACTGCTTGCGCGCCAGCGCGCGCCCGGGCCGGCCGTCCTGTGGAGCGTGGCGGCGGGTTCACTGCTGGCCGTCGATCTGGCCTTTGCTCTCGACCAGTTGCTCGATGCGATCGTGCTTTGGCAACCCTGCGCGGACGGAGACGCGGCGGCCGGCAGCCTGGCCGGCGTTGACCGGTATTCGCCACAACTGCTCGAGTCCCTGTCCGGCCTGCCGATGCAGCCACCGCCAATCGCCGAAGGCGGCCGCCAGCCGGTGATCGGCTTCCTGGAAGTCGGGCCGGCGAAGTCGCCGAAGCGGGAACGCGAATGCGAACGCGAACGCGAACGCGAACGCAAATGCAAACGCGATGCAACAGAACCCGCAGCGGAACCCGTGTGTTCGGCGGACACTGCCGACACGCCGGGCCGCATCGCCGCCACGACGCGCAAGCTGCTGAAAACCTGGCTCGACGCCGGGCACCTGGTCACGGCGCAGACAGTGCCGCTCGTGTCACGCCCGCCCGACGCTGACGGAGCCACTGCCGGAACGCAGGTGTTCGCCGGCACGGCGTTGCCGGAAGCGCTTTTCGATGCCACGGTCGAATTTCTCGATCCGCTGCGTTGAGTACGAACGGCAACCGACGAGAGCCGATGCAGCCCCGCCAGACGAAACACCGCGAAGCAGACCGGACGGATCAGGCAGTGCGCAAGAAAGACGACCGGGACGACGGGATGACGGACTGCGTCGAAGAAGCCCTGCTGATCGCCGGGGTGACCGGTTCGCTGATCGGCGTGGCCGCCCGGGCGCAGTCGGGCCGCAACAGAAAGGTCAGAGCAGCCGTCGTGTTCGTACCGGCGCCGGGACACAGCCGCACCGGGCCGGATCGC
>Ga0172382_10007923_pt1 | contig 14954 bp, 15 predicted proteins | sample Leawel138RmetaG_FD_122245 | JGI IMG/M metagenome (GOLD analysis project Ga0172382, IMG submission 122245) | Leachate microbial communities from a municipal landfill in Southern Ontario, Canada - Leachate well 138R metaG | ecosystem: Engineered > Solid waste > Landfill > Unclassified | place...
AATAATCCCCCCAAAAGCGAAAAATGCCGACACTTGGGGTGGTGTCGGCATTTTTCTACACAGGAGGGAACTTAAAAATATCTTTATCGATTCTTTTTTATTGGTTCCTGCAAGATGGAAAAGAACGATTCTGTTCTATTATACAATATTAATTTTACGCTGTCAAATAAAATAATGCTTTGTTTGCACTTTTTTAGGACTTAAATTCACTGGCTTTTTTGAAAGGACCGAAGGTAGTTTTAACGATGATTATTGCAATTGACGGGCCTTCCGGATCCGGAAAAAGTTCCACCGCAAAACAGGTCGCAATTGCATTGGGCTATGTCTACCTCGACACCGGTGCCATGTACCGCGCGGCCGCTGTGGGCGTTCTGCGTTCCGGGATCGATCCCGAAGACGAAATTGCGGTGGCAAATGCGGTCAGGTCCATGGATATCGGGTTCTGCGGGGACAAGATCCTGCTGAACGGCGAAGATGTCTCTGTGGAGATCCGCCGCGATGCCGCCAATAAAGCCGTCACCCCCGTCAGCGCCAATCCTGCCGTTCGCGACCTGATGGTCGAAAAACAACGCGCCTTTGCACGGAACCACAATGTGGTGATGGAAGGCCGGGATATCGGTACCGTGGTCTTTCCCGACGCGGACTTCAAATTCTTTCTGACGGCGGACCTGGACGTCCGCGCAAGACGAAGAATGCGGGAAGCGCCCGAAAAACTCGGTTTTGAAGCCGTCCGCGCCGATCTGCAGCGCCGGGACGAACGCGATTCCACCCGCGCCCATTCTCCCCTGCGCAAAGCGGAAGATGCCCGGGAGATCGATACGGGTCATTTGACATTTGATGAACAGGTTGATAAGATCTTATCAATAATAGAAGAGCCAAAACATGGAGGAAAATGAATGGCTGAAGAGTTGAAGAACGTTAAACCCGTTAACCCTCAGGAAGAGGCCGTTGAGGTCGAAGACAAAGAAAGCGTCACGACCGAAGGCAATGAGGCACTGGAAGAAGTCAGCGAAGTGAAAGTCGAAGAAAGCGCTGACGAAGAAAAGACCGCAGAAGAAAACGCAGAAGAAGGAGCTACCGAAGAAAAAAGCGCCGAAGAAGCTGCGGAAGAAGCTACGGAAAAAGAAACATCTGCGGAAACGGAAGAAAAGACCGGAGAAAGTGCCGAACCGGTGACTGAGACTGTAAAAAAACACACCGGTGACATCTATGAACAGATCCGCGTTGTCAAACGCGAAGATATCGCGTCCGAAAAAGCCGCCGATATCAATCCCGAACTTGAAAAGATGTACGAAAAGACCCTGAACAAGTTCAGCAGTAACGAACGCGTCAACGGGCATGTGATCCGCATCACCGATAAAGAGGTGGTCGTGGATATCGGTTTCAAATCCGAAGGTTTGATTCCCGTTGAGGAATTCGGCAACAATATCCCGGAACTCGGCGACGAGATCGAGATCTTTGTAGACAAGATCGAAGACCGCAAGGGCCAGCTGATCCTTTCCAAGAAAAAGGCCGATTTCCTGCGTGCCTGGGAACGCCTGAAAGAAGTTCATGAATCCGACGGCGTCATCGAGGGTTATATTGTCAAACGCATCAAAGGCGGTATGGTCGTGGATCTCGGCGGTGTGGAAGGTTTCCTTCCCGGCTCCCAGATCGATGTGCGCCCCGTCACGGATTTTGATGCCTTCGTCGGAAAAACCCTGGAACTCAAGATCGTCAAGCTCAACGAAGCCCGCAAGAATATCGTGGTGAGCCGCAAGGAGATCCTGGAAGACGCGCTGAAAGAAAAACGCGAAGAACTGCTGAGCCAGATCCAGGTCGATCAGGTCCTGAAAGGCCGGGTGAAGAATATCACCGATTTCGGCGCCTTCATCGATCTTGGCGGTATCGACGGATTGCTGCATATCACCGATATGTCCTGGGGACGCATCAAGCATCCTTCGGAAATGCTTTCCATCGATGATGTGGTTGAAGTCAAGGTCATCGATTATAATACCGAAAAACAGCGGGTATCACTGGGTATGAAACAGCTCGAAGCCCATCCCTGGGAAGATATCGAACAGAAATATCCCATCGATTCCGTTGTCAAGGGCCGCGTGGTATCCATTACCAACTACGGCGTTTTTGTCGAACTCGAAAAGGGCGTTGAAGGCCTGATCCATATCTCCGAGATGAGCTGGACCCAGCATATCAAGCATCCTTCCGAGATCTACCAGATCAACGACGAGGTCGAAGCCCGCGTGCTGGCTATCGATTCCCATGAACGCAAGATCTCCCTGGGCGTCAAACAGCTGCAGCCGGATCCCTGGGATCAGCTCGAAAAGAAATACGCACCGGGAATGAAGGTGAAGGGCATTGTCCGCAACCTGACCCAGTTCGGAGCCTTTGTCGAGATCGAAGAAGGCATTGACGGACTCATTCATGTTTCCGACCTTTCCTGGATCAAGGTGGTCCGTCATCCCAAAGAGATTCTGCAGAAAGATCAGGAGATCGAGGTCATGATCCTCGAGATCAACAGCGAGACCCGCAAGATCTCCCTGGGCTACAAGCAACTTGAAAGCAATCCCTGGGAAGCCCTGGATAATAAATACAAGTCCGGAAAAATGGTCAAGGCCAAGGTTCTGAAGATCCTGGACAAAGGCATTATCATGACCATCGAAGGCGAAGAGGTTGAAGCCATTGTTCCGCTGAACAACATGAATAAAAAGGAAAAACGCGATTATACCCGTGATATCAAGCCTGGCGACGAACTTGAACTCCGTGTGGTGGAAGTCCGTCATGACGACCGCAAGATCGTGCTTTCCAGCGACGATCTGGCAATGTCGGAAGACGACAAGGATATAGCCCGCGTTATGGCAAAACAGGAAGAAGTGACGCAGAAGATAGAAATCCCGGAAGCGATCCTTACGAAGCTCCAGGATAAGAAATCCCGCAAGAAAGCGGAAACTGCCGAAACGGGAACGGTTGAAACGGAACCCGCCGAAGCGGAAGAAGTGAAGAAGCCCAAATCCGCCAAAGCCAAAAAAGCCGAAACGGAAGATAGCGAAAAAGCCGAAAGCGAAGCGGTCCAGGCCGAAGAAACCCCCGAAAGCGGGGAAGCCGAAAGCGCGGACAGCGAAAGCAAATAAGCGTAAAACCTTTATGATAGAAAAGCCGCTTTTCAAAAGCGGCTTTTTATTTTTACCGACATATTGCAGGAAAAGCCGTAAAACTCGCGAATAATTGAATTAATATCGGGGTTTTTGTCGAAATGATGTATGTTAAACGTATTTTGAATTGTAAAATCAACGGATAATGGTTACATTTAACAAATCATCAGGAATTTATGATGAAAAAAACATTACCGAAAATCATTGTTGTCCTGGCCGCCATCCTCTTCTGGTTTCTGGTCGTCTCCGGACAGAAATATGTCAGCGTGGTCGATCTGCCGCTGGAGGTCTATGAACCGCGTCAGGACAAGACGCTGGGGAAAAGCCTTCCCGAGAAAGTACGCGTAAGGATCGAAGGTCCCGGACGCGCAATTTATTTGCTGCGTTTTAAGAAAAACGTTTCCCTGGTTCTGGATGTGGGAACGGTCAATGACGGCGAGCGCATTTCATTGAAAAGTTATTTTGAAGCACGCCCGAACCAGGTTATCCTGGGGAAGGAAATGCGCTTTCTGGAGATCGTCTATCCCGACAGTATCGATATCGTGATCGAAGACCGCATCAGCCGCAGTATCCCGGTCAGGGTGTTTTCGGATATTACCGTCCGTCCGGGATATGTGCAAACTTCCCAGCCGCAGGCGGCTCCGGTCAGCGTGGAAGGTCCCTTGACGGTCCTGGAAAAGATCAGCCATATTTCCACGCAGCCGCTGAAACGCGAAAATGCGGATCTGTCCTTCGATGCGCTCTTGCCGCTGGTCAATCCGCTGCCGGAACTGCTAAAGATCAGTCCCGAAGCCGTTAACGTCCATGTCGATATCGAGGTCATCGGAGAACGCAGTATCAGCGGCATCCCGGTCCAGATCCGGAATCAGCCCGCCGAACTGCAGATCAAGGCCATTCCCGCGACGGTAACACTGCATTTTACCGGCGGGAATTCCCGTATCCAAAAACTGAACGCAGGGGATTTTACGGTATATTTTGATTATTTGACACAGTGGTTGCCGAACAAGCATTACTACACTCCGCGTGTGATTGAAGCAACGGATGTACTGGATGTCACGGCCATCAGTCCCGAACGGGTCGAGATCATCGTAAGCAGGAAAAATCATCCATGACAGATCCGGACCTTTTCCCCTGTATACTCGGGATAGAATCCTCCTGCGACGAGACCAGTGCGGCGGTGCTGGAGGGATTCCATGTGCGTTCGCACATCGTGTATTCCCAGATGATCCATAAAAAATACGGCGGTGTCGTGCCCGAACTGGCCAGCCGCGCGCACGAACACGCCATTTCGCAGGTGGTACACGCCGCATTTGAAGCTTCCGGAAAAAGCCCGGAGGACATCGATGCGCTAGCCGTAACCTACGGACCGGGTTTAATGGGCGCACTGCTGGTCGGACTGAATTACGCCAAGGGTTTTGCCCTGGCCCGGGACATCCCCCTGATCGGTGTGAACCATGTGGAAGCGCATCTCTACGCACCCATGCTGGAGTTTCCCGAACTGAAACCGCCCTTTCTCAGTCTTCTGGTCTCCGGCGGGCATACCATGCTGGTGGATGTGCGGGGGATGCGGGATTTTAGCATTCTGGGCAGTACCCGCGACGATGCGGCGGGAGAGTCCTTTGACAAGACCGCGCGCCTTCTGCAGATCGGTTATCCCGGGGGACCGGTCATCGACACCCTCTCGGATTCCGGGAATCCGCGCGCGCTGCGTTTCCCACGCTCCCTGCTGGAAGCCGACAGCCTGGACTTCAGCTTCAGTGGAATGAAAACGGCGGTACTGAACCATGTGCGTAAACATCCGGAGCTGTCGGATAAGGAAAAAGCGGATATCGCGGCCAGTTTTCAGGAAGCGGTCGTAGATGTGCTGAAAGAAAAATTGCGCAGAGCGGTGCGGGCCAGCGGACACAAGCGCGTCGTACTGGCCGGCGGCGTGGCGGCAAATCGCCGTCTGCGCGCGGAATTGAAAAAGATGGCGGAGAAAATGCAGCTGGAATTGTATTATCCGCCTTTGGAATATTGTACGGACAACGCGGCAATGATCGCCGCTACCGGCGTGATGTACCAGCGTGCGGGATTGTTCTCGGACCTGGAGATCGCCGCAGTTCCCAACCTGAAACTGGCGTAAAGGAGTCTAAAATGGTCATTGTATTCAAACCCAATGCAAGCAGCGAACAAATTCAAAATGTCAAGAATTATCTGCTAAATCTGGGTTTTGAGTACCATTTTAGCGAGGGAAAGGAAGTTACCATCCTGGGTGTGATCGGCGACACCAAACGCCTTGTACCGGAATATTTTCTGAAGCTCGACGGTGTCTCGAACGCTTTCCGTATCCAGGAAACCTACAAACTCTGTTCCCGGACCTTCCATCCGCGCAATACCCGGGTCAAGGTTGACAATCTGGTCATCGGCGGCAACGATATTGCCGTGATGGCCGGCCCCTGTTCTATCGAGAACGAATCGATGATCTATGATATCGCACGCGAGATCCGGCGCTCCGGAGCCAATATCATCCGCGGCGGCGCCTTTAAGCCGCGTTCTTCACCCTATGCCTTTCAGGGACTCGGAGAAGAAGGTCTGCGTTATTTGCGCGCCGTCGGCAACGAGACCGGCTGCCCCGTCGTGTCGGAGATCATGGCCATCAGTGATATCCCGCTCTTTGAGCAATATGTGGATATTATCCAGATCGGCGCCAGGAATATGCAGAATTTTGCCCTGCTCAAGGAGCTGGCGCACATGCGCAAACCCATCCTGCTCAAGCGCGGGATCTCGGCTACCATCGAAGAATGGCTGAATTCCGCGGAATACCTGGCCTCCAAGGGCAACCAGAAGATCATTCTCTGCGAGCGCGGTATACGCACCTTTGAGAATTCCACCCGTTTTACGCTGGACCTCTCTTCCGTGCCGGTGATCAAGAAAAAATCGCACCTTCCCATTATTGTGGATCCCAGTCATCCCATGGGACAGAGCGATCTGGTTATTCCCATGGCGCGGGCGGCGGTTGCCGCGGGTGCGGACGGCATTATGGTGGAAGTGCATCACAATCCCGCCGAGGCGCTTTCGGACGGCCCGCAATCCCTGACCTTCAAACAATTCGAGAATCTGATGCGCGAGATCCGCATGATCGCCGAAGCCATCGGGAGAAATATTGCAAGCAATGAAGCCTGAAAAGGAATTTGCGGTCATCGGTTACGGCCGCTTCGGGAAACTTTGGGCGCAGATCCTTGCGGAACACGGCCGGGTCTCTGTGTATGAATCCCGTAGCGATGCGCAGTCCCCGGACGGCGGGCATATCCGCTTTTCGGGACTGCCCGAGGCGCTGAAAAAGCCCGTGATCTTTCTCTGCATTCCCATTTCGGAGATAGAGACTTTTCTTAAAACAAACGCCGCGGCGCTTTCCCGGGAATCCGTAGTGATCGATACGGCTTCGGTCAAAAGCTATCCCATCGCCTGGATGGATGCTCTGATCCCGGATGTGCCACATCTGGGCCTGCACCCACTCTTCGGTCCCGACAGCTACCGCGCCGATCAGACAAATCTGATGATCATTACGCCTTCGGCCCAATACCCGAAACTGGCCGCGCAGTGGTCGGAAATCTTTGCATCCTGGCGCTTTTTCACCCAGATCATTTCCCCGGACGAACACGACCGCAGTATCGCCTATTCACAGGGCGTAACGCATTTTGTCGGGAATGTCCTGCAGGAAATGCACCTGCCAAAGACCAATACCCCGACCCACGGCTTTACCCTGCTGCAGGACGTTGCCCGCTTCTGCAGCAACGATACGCCGCAGCTTTTCCGGGATATGCTGCTCTATAATCCGCATTCGGAACGGATGTTCAGCGATTTTATCCGGGCCTCCCACCGGATATCCACCTATATCCGCCGGGAAAATACCCTGAAAAGCGGACCGCTGACCCTGGGCGTGATGGGCGAGGAAGGCAGTTTTTCCCAGGAAGCGGGGGAACAGTGGCTGCAGGATAACCAGCTCCGCGATGCCCGGCTCCTTTGCCTTTCCAATGCCCAAAAAGTGTATCAGGCCCTGGATTTCGGGAGCATACAGGTAGGCCTGCTGCCTATCCAGAATGCGGCCGGCGGCATGGTCCTGGAAACCGTCCGCGGCATGGCCGAACACAACTGCAAGATCACGGGATTCTTTCCCTTTCTGGTCCGTCAGTGCCTGATGGTCCGGAAGAACTGCCGGAGCGACGTGCCCGTCTCCATCCATTCCCATCCCCAGGCACTGCGTCAGTGTAAACGCTATCTGCAGAAACACTACCCCGGAATTCCGCTGATCGAAGAAGAAGATACCGCCGGTGCCGCACGCAAGCTCGCCCACGGAGAACTGCCGGAAAATGCCGGAGTCGTTGCGCCTGAGAAATGCGCCGCCATCTACGGACTAAAACTACTGCGCAGGGGAATTCAGGATTTGAGCCACAATATCACAGACTTTGTCACGGTGATCAGGGAATGAAGACAAAACAGGTCAAAATCATTCAGCCCCTTGAATCTATTCGCGGACAGATCACACTGCCCGGCGACAAATCCATGAGCCACCGCGCGCTGATCTTTGCCGCCATTGCCCGCGGAAATTCCAAGATCCGGCATTTGAATATCGGAGCCGACGCGCTGTCCACTATCGCCTGCCTGCAAAAACTCGGTGTCAGCTTCCAGCTGGGAAAATTCACCGTCGATGTCAACAGTCCCGGCTTCTTTCACTGGACACAGCCCCCGGACGGCCAGATGAACTGCGGGAATTCGGGGACGACCCTGCGCCTGCTGGCGGGCCTGCTGGCGGGAAAACCCGGGCTGGACCTGACTCTGACCGGCGACGCTTCGCTCAGCCAGCGGCCCATGCAGCGCATCATTGATCCGCTGAAGAAAATGGGCGCGAATATCGAGTCCCATGAAGGCTGTCTGCCGATCCGTATCCAGGGAAGGAACCTGAAAGGGATCCATTATGTCCTGCCCGTGGCCAGCGCGCAGGTTAAATCCTGCATTCTGTTCGCGGGACTTTCGGCACAGGGCAAAACCTATGTCGAAGAACCGATCGCCACCCGCGATCACAGCGAAAATATGATGAAGATCTTTCACATTCCGGTCTTCCGGAATAAAAAGATCATTTCCGTGCATACCCTGCGCCGCAATGTGCAGGGTTTTGAGTATTCCGTTCCGGGCGACCCGTCTTCCGCCGCCTACTGGGTAGCCGCCGCACTGATGCTGAACAAAAGCCGTATCCTGCTGCGGAAAATGTCCCTGAATCCCACACGCATCGCCTATATCCGCCTGCTGAAAAAATGCGGCGCCCGCATCGATATCCTGCCGGAAGACAAAAAGATCGAACCCGTAGGCGATATCGTGGTATACAGCTCCGGTCTCAAGGCTTTTAACATCAATAACCGCATTGTTCCGGGACTGATCGATGAGATCCCCCTGCTGGCCCTGATCGCTGCGCGGGCGAACGGGATCAGCCGTATCCGCGGAGCCAAAGAACTCCGCTATAAGGAGAGTGACCGTATCAGCACAAGCGTGGAAATGTTGCGGACCCTGGGCGTGGAGGTCACCGAGTATGAAGACGGAATGGATATCAAAGGACCGGTTGTTCTGCAGGGCGGTCTGGTAAATGCCTACGGGGACCACCGCATAGCCATGACCGCTTCCATCGCCGGACTGATCGCCCGGGATGCGGTACAGGTGCAGGACTGGAAAAGCGTGGATATCTCCTATCCGAATTTTTATCCCATTCTCGAAAGGATCAGTAAATCATGAGATTTGGACTGCTGGGTTACGGGATCCAATATTCCATGAGTCCGGTGATCCATACCATGATCGCCCGGGCAGTATTGAGCTATGAATTGTTTGATGTAGCTCCCGAAGATTTCGAGCTCAAACTGAGCAGTGAAATGGCAAAATTGTCCGGTTTTAACGTCACGATCCCCTACAAAAAGACCATTCTTCGGTACTGCCACGAATTTGATTCCCTGGTACAGCGTCTCGGCGCGGCAAATACCGTCCTAATCCGCAATAATATCTGGAAAGCCTACAATACCGATTTTCCCGCGTTTATCCGGGTTATGGAGAATCATATCCCGGATTATTTAGCCTATCACCCCGTCGTGGTGGGTTACGGAGGTGTGGCGCGGGCGGCGGTCCACGGCCTGAAGCATCTGGATTATGTGAGCATCAGCCTGATCGGCGGAAAGAGCGACAAAGAACGCCGGGCATTTTTGAACAAGGTCCGGCCGGATATGGATATGCGCATTTTTGACAACTTGCCGGAAATGTCGAAACTCTGGATCAACTGTACGCCGGCGGGGAATATCGATCATCCGCGTATCCCGCCCTGTTTCAACGATATGCAGGAGGGCGATTTTCTTTTCGATCTGAACTACATGCCTCGGCCGACCTATCTGGAACAATATGCCGAAAAAAGGGGAGTCACCCACATCAACGGCCTGCGCATGCTGATCCTGCAGGCGCTGGAAGCCCAGAAGATCTGGCTGGGAACGGCCGTCATGGACGAAAAGGAAGTCGACAATATTCTATACATGATCAATCAGTAAGCTGCCGGCATGCCCGGCATGTATCGGGGGTCACTTATGCAACAGATAATCAGCTATATGAGCGCAGGCGAAAGCCACGGACCGGCGGAAGTCTTGATGATCCGCGGACTTCCTGCAGGTTTTCATCTGGATATTGACGCGCTCGACCGGCAATTGCAGCGGCGGCAGCAAGGCTACGGACGCGGGGGGCGAATGCGTATCGAAAAAGATGAGGTCCGTGTTCTCAGCGGACTGCGGCACGGTATCACGCTGGCCTCACCCCTGACCCTGATGATCGAAAATAAAGATCATGCCCGGTGGCGGAAAGAAATGGATCCCCTGCAGGGCGAAGCGCAGTCAAAGGTCCGCGTACCGCGGCCGGGTCATGCGGATTTTGCGGGTGCCGCAAAATACGGTTTTGACGATATCCGGAATGTCCTGGAACGCGCTTCCGCACGCGAAACTGCCGCGCGGATCCTGGCCGGTGCAGTATGCCGGCAGTTTCTCGAAGAACTGGGTATGCGCCTGGGCAGTTACCTGATCCGGCTTGCGGATGTCCGCTGCCCGGATATGCAGCCGGGCGAAGAACTTTTTCGCAAGGCAGAGGAATCGGATGTCCGTTGCCCGGATCCCAAAAGTGCAGAATTAATGCGCAAGGCCATCGACAAGGCCAAAGCGGCGGGGGATTCCCTCGGCGGTATCTTCAGAGTGGCCGTTCTGGGTCTGCCGCCCGGACTGGGTTCCTATGTGCACTGGGACGAAAAGCTTACATCCCGTATTGCCGCAGAGATCATGGGTATCCAGGCTGTCAGGGGAATCGCGTTCGGAGCGGGATTTGAGGGCGCCGGATTGAGCGGTTCTGCCTACCATGACATCTTTGTGATCGAAAAAGAGCGGATAAAACGGGCAACGAACCGCGCCGGCGGTCTGGAAGGGGGTATGAGCAACGGCGAGGTCCTGCAGTTTGACGCGGTCATGAAGCCTATTCCCACACTGACAAGTCCGCTGGACAGTTTTAATATGGACACGATGAAAAAAGTCACCGCGCACCAGGAACGTTCGGATGTCTGCGCGCTGCCGGCGGCCGCCGTCGTTGCCGAAAATCTTTGCGCCGTGCCCCTGCTGAATGCCCTGCTGCTGCGCTATGGCGCGGACCGCTGGGACCACATCCTCCGGAGGGTAAAGGAAGATGCCTGAAAGGGGAAAGCATCTTTTTCTTACCGGGATGATGGGTTCCGGGAAAAGCAGCTGCGGACGCGCATTGGCCGCCCGGCTGCATTGCGATTTTATCGATCTGGATAAAGAGATCGTAAAAATGCGGGGGAAAAGTATTGAAGCGATCTTCCGGGATGAGGGCGAAGCAGCGTTCCGCAATGCCGAAAGTGCCTGTGCCATTGCCCTGGAACTGCCGCAGCGCAGCGTGATCGCCACCGGCGGGGGATTTCCTCTGCGCAGCGAGAACCGCGACTGGATGCGCCGGCTGGGAACCCTTATTTGGCTCAGGGCGGAACCGGAAAAGATCGCCGAGCGTGTCAGCGGCGGCGAACGGCCCCTGCTGAAGGACAAGAAGGATCCTGCGACGATTGGAAGGATCCTGGATGCGCGCAAACCCTTTTATGCGGAAGCCGATCTGCATATCGATACCGGCGGGCACAGTATAGAGGGGGTTGTGGACATCATTCTGAAGGAACTGGAAAAATGGAAACGATCAGAATAAGAACAAGGCCGCCTTACCGCATTTCGGTCGAACCCGGACTGCTGCAGCACAGTGGCGAAATGCTGAAAACCTTGTTTTCCTCCGGGACCCGTATTACGATCCTGGTCTCGGAAACCCCGGGGAAGCATTACTTGGAAACTCTGGAAAACAATCTGAAAGCTGCAGGATTTGACTGTCTGGCATTCAGCGTTCCGCCCGGAGAAAAACGGAAAAACCTGCAGACGGTTTCGGAACTCTACGATGCACTGATCAATGCAGGAATGGACCGTTCTGACTGCATTCTGGCGCTGGGCGGCGGCCGTGTGGGTGATATCGCCGGTTTTTGTGCAGCCACTCTCTACCGCGGTATCCCTTTTGTTCAGGTCCCGACTACATTGTTAGCCCAGGTGGACGCTTCGGTCGGCGGAAAGACCGGCGTCAATCACGAGAAAGCCAAAAATCTGATCGGCGCTTTCTATCAGCCAAGGACGGTGCTGATCGATCCGGAACTGCTCAGGACCCTGGATATGCGGGAACGGGTTTCCGGTTTTGCGGAAGTCCTGAAATACGGCTTTATCGCCGATGCCGCCCTTTTGGAAACCTGCATAACCCGGCGCGATGCCATTCTGAACGCAGAAGATTTGTTGCTGCTGACAGATATTATTTGCCGTTCGGTCCGCATCAAAGCTCGTATTGTTGAAAAGGATGAACGTGAAAGCGGTCTGCGCATGCTGCTGAATTTCGGACACAGCATCGGGCATGCCATCGAAAAAGCCTCGGGGTACGCGCTGCGCCACGGCGAAGCCCTGCTGATCGGAATGGATGCCGCATTGCGGCTCAGCATCCGTTTTGCCGGTCTTGCTCCCGAAAGCCAGGCGCGATTCAGCGCATTTTTGAATGCATTGCCCCGGCCGCGAACGGATCTGCAACTGTCGCCGGAAATACTGATCGACAATTTGCGTTACGATAAAAAGAATAAGAACCGGCAGACCCGTTTTGTCCTTCTGCGCGCACCGGGAAAAACGCTGATCCGTGATGATATTCCCCAAACGGCAATCCGCGAAATCCTGGAAACCTTACTGTAACTTAAAAGGAAATGCCATGGCCGAAAACAACGATGCGCCCATGAAGATCCTGGTTATCCACGGTCCCAATCTGAATATGCTGGGACACCGGGACCGCGCTCAGTACGGAACCCTGACTCTGGATAAACTGAATACCCTGCTCCGCAAAGAAGCGCAGGCTTTGAATATTGAACTGAGCATTTACCAGTTCAATTCCGAGGAAAAGATCATCCGTACCCTGCAGCGTCAACGCAACAAATGCAATGCCGTTATCCTGAATCCGGCTGCTTATACGCACTACAGTTACGCGATCCGCGATACCATCGAATTATTGCCGGTCCCCGTAGTGGAAGTGCATTTATCCAATATCTACGAGCGTGAGGACTTCCGCAGAATTTCCGTTACCAAAGCGGTATGCCTCCATCAGATCTACGGGAAAAAAGAGCAAAGCTATATAGAAGCCCTGCATTTTTTATACGAGCATCTCCGGAAAAAATCATGAAATATTTGTCGCGCGAATTCTTTATGCAGGATGTGCGGCGGGTTGCCGAAAAACTCCTGGATACATGGCTGATCCGGGATTTTCCCGGCGGAGGGCGTCTGATCGGGCGTATCGTGGAAACGGAAGCTTATGCCCACACCGATGATCCGGCCTCGCATTCCAGTAAGGGGAAAACGCCGCGCAATGCCGTGATGTTCGGTCCGGCGGGGCATCTTTACGTCTACTTTACCTACGGCATGCATTTTTGCTGCAATGTGGTCACCGCTGCGGAAGGCCGCGGTGAGGCGGTATTGCTGCGTGCGCTGGAACCGCTGGAAGGCATTCCACGCATGGCATTGAACCGTTACGGAAAGGAAAATATCAGTGAGCGGGAACTGAAAGACCTTTGCCGGGGACCTGCAAGGCTGTGCCGTGCTTTTGCTATCGGCCGCGAGCAGAACGGTACGGATCTTTGCGGCGGAGAGATCCGTATAGGTGAGGGCGATGCGATATCGAAACTGCCGATAGCCCGCAGCAGCCGTATCGGGATCCGGGAGGGACGTTCGCATCTCTGGCGCTTTTACTTTCAGAACGATCCCTGGATTAGCGGTCCGGTAAAAGACAGGCTTATATGAAAAGCAGGGATGAACAGAATTTTCCCCCGGAGATCTCGCCGCGGCAACTCTGGAACGCAAACGGCATTCTTCAGCAGATTGTATTTCTCCTGATCATGGGACTGGTTTATTTCATTATCCGGATGCTGGTGAACAATGCTCCGGGCCAATACACAGGACTTGAACGGTGGCTGCAGTTCCTGCAGGGGATGTTCCGCCAGTCACGTCCGCTGCAATCCTTCCTGACAGCGCCACTGATCGGGATGCTCGCCGCCTTTCTGCTGCTTGGACTGGATACGCTGGCGGGTTATCTGATGCGAAAAGAGCTGCGGACCTGGATGGGCCGCGGGGATTTTATGCTGCCGACGGATAAAAAACAGCGTAGCTGGGCCTTTGCCATAACCTTACTGGGCTCCGGTGTGGAAGAACTGCTTTTTCGCGGGTTTATCTTCAATGCATTGCTGCCGATCTGGGACAGCTGGATCTGGGCGGCGCTGATCCTTTCTGCCCTGTTTGCCTTTTTGCATGCGGGATTGCAGGGCTTCTGGTCCAGTCTCTGGATCTTTATCGTCAGCGTCCTCTTATGCGGATTCCTCGTCCGGGGATTCAGTATCTACCAATTAGCCCTTATCCATATCAGTATCAATCTCATGAACCTTTTTGTGATTCCTTTTTTATTGGCGAAGACGGGGATCGGTAGGCGCTAGCTGCCGGCAATCGGTTAAAGGGATTAACTCAAATTATTTCAGTCAAATAATTTGAGTCAAAATAATTGACTCAAACCAATCCCCCGAATTTTGCATTGCAGACTGCAGCCCCTTTTCCGTATATTGCGGTCATGAAAAAGGAAATGTCATGAGCGAATTCTCCTCTATGCTCAAAAGCATGGTAGATTTTGTTTTTGACCGCCATCATTATATTATGGTCGCTATCTTTGTGCTGTTCCTGATCGTATTAATCATTATTCTGGGTGCAAATACGGGTGTTTCGCCCTATCCGCTTTCATCATGAAGTTATCATTTCTGCGTTTGATCTATAATATCTTCTTTCGGCTTTCGCCTTTACTGATCCTGGCGCTGATCGAACTCTCCTTGCGCTTTTTGGGCGCCGGCGATTCCTACAGGCTCTTTCAGCATACGGATGATAAAAGCCACTATGAGCTGAATCCCCTCTTTTACCAGCGCTTTATTTCAGCGGAACAATTCCCGGATATCCGGCTTCCGGAACAGCGTTTTCCCGCAGAAAAAAGTCCGGACAGCAAACGGATCTTTCTGCTCGCCGATCAAAGCCTCTTTGCCCTTATCCCCGATGCTCTGCAGAAGGCGCTTCTGGAGGATTTTTATGGCAGCGACAGCGTCAGATATGAGATCATTCAGGTTGCAGTGCCGCACGGGAACAGCTTCAGTGTCCG
>Ga0172382_10007925_pt1 | contig 14950 bp, 15 predicted proteins | sample Leawel138RmetaG_FD_122245 | JGI IMG/M metagenome (GOLD analysis project Ga0172382, IMG submission 122245) | Leachate microbial communities from a municipal landfill in Southern Ontario, Canada - Leachate well 138R metaG | ecosystem: Engineered > Solid waste > Landfill > Unclassified | place...
CAAGAAGTATTTTCCTACCTAGCAAGTTTCCCTGAAAAAGAACAACAGTTAAAATTGTTTGATTAAATGAAGTAAAGTGATGTTTTTATACTATTTGCTTATGTAATATTAAATTTTTTTTAGATTATGCTATAATAAGAGAATAAATCATCTAATAAATAATAATTGCTAAAATAATAAAAGATTCAGTTATAACTGAGTCTAAGATTAAAAGTATAGGAAGGACATTAATACTAAAAAAGAAGAAATTATCAATTTTTTAGTAAAAAGGAAGATGACTGGTTTAGTTTCCTCAATTGAGATATTAATTGTAAACTTAATAATCAACGAATTAGCTACTACAAGAAAAATGAAGAAGTTTATTCATTATGGCATTATAGCCCTTCATACTTTAGTGGTTTTTTTATTGGTGTTTTTTTTATTACCTAAGGGTACTTCCCCATATCTAATAACGTTGTCAGGGTGGACTTATTTAATTCCTTTCATATTTATTTATAAAGAGAAGCCGATTATCATTATAATTACTATGGCTTTTGCCTTAACACATTCACTTTTTGTTAAAGGCTTGGCATCCCATATTTTAATCCTAAGCCAAGGCGATATTAAGAATTGGAGCTATATTATCTTACAATCAGCAATTCTTTTAGTATCGACTCCATTAATGATATTTTTAATTAACAAAAGAATCAAATCAATAATTAATTTTTTAAATACAAAGAACGTTAAATTATTTCTTTTGGTTTCTTTAGCTTCTTTTTTAACCGTTTTTACTCTTTGCTTTTTTGTCGAATTTAGAAGTTACTTGATTCTTTCAATAATTTATTTTGCGATTTTTTTCTTGTTAGTAAGTTCATATTTTCTTGCTTACACGATTATTCATACAAAGAAAAGTGTAGATAAGTTAAATATCTTGGTTTATGAAGACAGTTTGACTAAAATTAAAAACCGACTTGCATTATATGATGATTTTCAAAAAATCGCTGATGAAGGTAAAAAATATGCGCTTTACTTTCTTGACTTAGACAAGTTAAAAAATATCAATGATACTCACGGACATTTAATCGGTGATAGATATATTGTTGCATTTGCTGAAGCGGTAAAAAATTGTATAAGAACTGACATGGATTTTTATCGAATTTCTGGTGATGAGTTTATTATAATTGATTATATTAATGACGATAACAATTCATTGTCAATTGAAAAAATCCAAAATTCAATTGAAAAATGTTTTAACTTTGATATTGAATTTCAAGGAGTAAGCATTGGTAAATCAATGTTCCCTAAAGAAACTGATAATCTCGATTCATTACTTTCTTTAGCTGATAAGAGAATGTATGTTGAAAAGAGTAAAATTATCTCTAAATAGGGAGTGAACTAGTCACTGTCAATTAGACAACATAAAAAATATAATGTTCAATTAACTAAGGCTTGATTCCTAAAAAGTATAGGAGTTGAGCCTTTTAGTTTTGCTTGAAATCTAATTTCATTATAAAACTTAATGTAACATTGTTATATATTGCAAAAATTATCATTTTTTCGTTGTACATATACAGGTATTTAGCGCTATGTGATATAATAATATGTAAATTTATGTTTTATTGATAAATATCTTCACATAAGGAGGCAGAAATTGGAACTATTTTTTAAAAATCAAGTTAACTTAATGAGTTTTGTAATTATGGCAATTGTTCTATTAGTAGCCTCTAAAAAATTGGAAAAATCCGATCCTTTAAACCGAGCGTTTTTAATTTCAATTTCAGCTGTGATGTTGGGACTGTTATCGGAAAGTGCAACTGTTTTACTAAATGGAAAAGAAGGATTCTTTTATATATTCGCTAATAACTTATTATCAGCGTTACTTTTTGCGGTTGCGCCAATGTTGGGGCTTTATTTCTTTCTTTTTATCTTTCATATGGTACTCCCAGATAAAAAGATTAGTAAATCAATTTTAACATTTATGTTGATTCCCGTAGCAATCTGTATTATCTTGGCTTTTCTCTCACCGTTTTTCGGTTTAGCTTTCGCTATTTCAGATATTGGAGTTTATTCTCGGGGGCCGTTTTTCATAGCATCAGTATTTTTAACTTATATATTTTTAGTTGTTGGAGTTGTCATTGTCTCAATTAACGCTAAGAGATTGATGAAAAAAGAGTTTTTATTAATGCTGGCGGTAGGGGTAATTCCGATTGTCGGGGGAATCATTCAAAGTATGTTTTATGGAGTCTTGACAATGTGGAGTTCAGCAGGAATAGCTTTATTGATAGGCTATCTTTTCCTTCAAGACAGAATGATTCAATTAGATTCACTTACCGGCGCTTGGAACCGTGAATCATTTTATTATACCTATTCAAGGCGAATTAAACTTAATCCAGAAAAAAGCTTTGGAGCTATTTACTTTGACATTGATAACTTAAAACAAATCAATGATACATGTGGACATTTAGAAGGAGATAGCGCAATTATACTAGTTATGGATGTTATTAAAGAAGTCTTGCCTTATGGCAGCAATATCTGTCGCTTAGGTGGTGACGAGTTCATCATCATTTATGATTGTGAAACTGAAGCAGAAATTAATAATGTCTTAGCAGATATTAAGGAGAATATTGCGAATAACGAAAAAATTACCAGTAGAGAATATAAACTTGAATGTAGTTTTGGAGCCGCTATATATACCCCAGAGTTCATTAGTATTAACGCTCTTGTTAGTAAGTTAGATAAATTGATGTACGAGGAAAAGTTTGCGAAAAAAGTAGAAAGAAAATAAATTATACGCAATATCTTATGGATTTTGCGTATTTTTTTATTAATATGAGTTCATATTGAAGAATTTTAGGTGATAAACATGAATGTAATTGATTGGTTATTAAAAGAAAATGTATCTTGCAAATACCTAGTTAATAAATACCTTCTAGAAAAATCAGACTCAGAAATTAATCATTTAAAAAGCAGAATAACCGAAGAAGGATTTGGATTAATCTTGATGAATAAACAGGATTTGAAAACTCATCTTTGGGGAGAAGGAGTCTATTCTCCTAAGTATATTTCGACGCACTATACACTCTTAGAACTTTGTCAACTTGGAGCTTGTTTGCAACAACCAAATATTATCGAAGCTATTAAGGTATTATTTAAGGAAATGTGGAAAGCAAGAGGCGAGGTAAAAAGCTACCGCCATCAAGACCTATGTGTCGTTGCGATGATGGTTAGGATTGCTTGTACAGCAAAATTTAATGATTTTAGACTTCGAGAAATGATTGATTTTATCCTTGAACATCAGATGGATGATGGGGGCTGGAATTGTGCTTGGGAACGTTTACCAAAACCCAAGCAATCTTCACTACACACAACCCTATCAGTTTTAGATGCCTTTAATGCATATAGCAAAAATGAATATATCTATAGAATAAATGAGATAAATCAGGTGATTCCTCAAGCAAGCGAGTATATCTTATCGAAAAGAATGTTTCGGTCAGTTAAAACTAATGAAGTAATCCATAAAGATATGCTTGTATTTCCATTTCCTTACGGATGGAAATACGATATATTACGTGCACTTACGGTTATGGTTGATCTTGAAATTCCTTATGATGAGCGAATGGAAGAATCTTTGGATATATTAATCAGTAGATTAGATGAATATGGGAGAATTAAAGCCAATAGAAAGCAAGGAGGCTTGCATCATATTCAATATACAAAAACCAATCATATCTGCCCTTTTAACTCTTTAAGGGTGTTGAAAGTATTAAAAACATATCGAAATAAGCAATATCAAAATTATTTATCAAAAGAGATTTCTTAATAATTTCTCTTGCTTTATTGATTAATTTGTCCTTGACTGGATATTTATTTAGGAGTATAACGAAGGTGTGAAGTTATTAAAGTACTATTTGTAGGAGGTTATTATATGAAATTTTATATTAAACAAAAGGTTTTTACTTTTAAAGATCAGTTTTCAATTATGGATGAACAACAAAATGTTCAATATCAAATTAAAGGCAAATTTTTGAGTTTAAGAAATAAGTTGGTATTGATTGATCATAAGGGTTTGGCTTTATTAAGGGCGGAAAGAAAACTATTTAGATTCTTACCTAAATATTTTGTTTATGATACTAAAAACCAAGTTATTGCGGAAGTGAAAAGAATTTTCAGTCTTCGACCAAAATTTGATTTAAGAATTCCTTATAAGGATTATCATGTTGATGGTAGTTTTTTTGCTCATAGTTTCAATATTTATGACAATACTAATAATTTAGTAGCTTCAATTTCAAAAAAGATTATTTCTTGGGGAGATACCTATGAAATCGAAATAATTGAAGAAGAAAAGCTTGAATTGTTATTGTTTTTGGTAATAATTATCGACCAAGTAGTTCATGAAAGACATAATCGATAGTTAAGTTCTTTTGAATGTGGATTATCCAATCATAGTGTTGTTTTTTAAAGATCATTTTTTATGATCTTTTTTAATTCTTTTACAAAATTTATAATGATTAATCCAATGTATTTTAAATTATTGATTGTTTAAATTTTTTTTAGATAAATTTAAGATATTCGCTTTTATTTTGTGGCAATAGGAGTAAAATTAAATTATATAGATAAGGAGGAAATTTCTATGAAAAAAGTTTTAATGGTTTTGCTTTTGATGATTTTGTCATTTACCTTTATTGGCTGTGATGGGAGTGGCAATGATGGTGACCCAGAAACATTGATTATTCAGTTTGTTCCAAGTACCACAATTGATTCAGACAAATTAACCTTACTTAAAAACTTAGAAGAGATGTTAGAGGCGGAATTAGCTACTGCAGGATATGAAATTAATGTTAATATCGGTGTTGGTACAAGTTACGCTTCAGTAATTGAAGCGATGGTTTCCGGCCAAGTTCACGTTGGATTCTTAACTTCTCAACAATATGCATATACAACCCTAGAATTTCCAGACAAAGTTGAAGTTATTTTAACTTCAGTGAGAAATGCATATGAAATTCAAATTGACTCTGAAGGAAATGAAATTACTGACAAAGCAACATTAATCGCAGCTGCGAATGCTAGCGGTTATGCAGGAGAAACAACTTCTGAACATAAAGTAAGCTCTTACTACTCAATGTTACTAGTTAGAACAGAAGATTTAGCAGAATATGAAACAAATGGTGTTTCTGCTTTAGCAGGTAAGTCAGTAGGTGTACAATCAACAACTTCAGGTTCCGGTTATGTCTATCCATCTTTCTTACTTTATCAAAATGAACTTTCATTTGTAACAGGCACACCTGACGCTAGTGAAGGTGAAGTTAAAGCGGTGACTATCGGTGGACATCAAAACGCTGTTTTAGGTTTGTTGAATGAAGATGTTGATGCTGTATTTGCATTCTTTGATGCAAGATATTCAACTGATTCTTATACTTCATGGCAAGATGCTAACCCTGATGAAAATATCTTTGATTATACCAGTGTAGTTGCTTTAACAGATCCAATCTTTAATGATACTATTTCTGCTGTAACTAGTTTAAGTGATGGTTTAAAAGAAGCTATTCAAGATGCTTTCATGGAAATTATTCAAACAGAAGATGGTCTTGAAGTTTTGGCAATTTATAACCACACAGGATATATGGTTGCAGAAGATGCTTCTTATGAATCAGAAAGAGAGTTATATCAATTCTTACATCAAGACGATAAAGATTAATATTCAAGATTCAAACTCGGAGGTATAAGATGATTAAATTTGTTGATGTCAAAAAAACTTACCTCAACGGAGTTCAAGCGCTAAAAGGTGTCAATTTGGAAATCAATGATGGCGAATTTGTAGCCATAATTGGATTATCAGGAGCTGGAAAATCAACCTTGCTAAGATTAATTAATAAGATGATTGATATCACTTCAGGGCAACTTTATATTGATGATATCGAAATCAGTTCTATTAAAGGCAAAGATCTAAGAATGCTTAGAAGAAGCATTGGGATGATTTTTCAATCATTTAATCTTGTAAAAAAAATGTCGGTTTTTAATAATGTTTTGTCAGGTAGAGTGGCTTACCACTCTACCTATAAAACTATTTTAGGACTGTTTCCAAAGAATGAAAAAATTTTAGCTCTCGAATCATTAGATGCTATGGGAATATTGGATAAGGCTTTTATAAGAGCTGATCAATTATCTGGTGGTCAGCAACAAAGAGTGGCTTTAGCAAGAGCTTTAACCCAAGAACCTAAAGTGATTTTGGCAGATGAACCTGTCGCGTCTTTAGACCCGATTACTACGGTTCAAGTGATGGATGACTTTTTGAAAATAAATAAGGAGTTTGGCATTACTATAATCGCCAATATGCATCACGTTGATTTAGCGCTTAAATACGCTACCAGAATTATCGGTATCAAAGATGGATTAGTTGTTTATGATGGACCGGCTTCAAAAATAAATGATGATAAACTTGTTGAGATTTATGGTCGTTCACTTAAACACGATGAGATTCTAGGTGATCCAGATGTCGAAGTTTGAAATATCTAATGGAAAGAAAATTGTTAAACCATTTAACAAAATTTGGATAGTTCTTGGCGTCGTAATAGTTTTAATAATTATCTTTTGGCAGTTTATTACCTATAATACTGCTATGTTTAATCTAGGCGAATTAAGCGTTATCTTTAAACAATTATTCACTCCTAAAAATACTATTCTTGAACAGAGAACTTGGAGCGATTATTTTGAGTTTATGTGGGAACTAAGAGAGCCTCTATGGATAACGATTCAAATGAGTTTAGGCGGGACTATTATTGGTTCAATCCTAGCTGTTCCAGTAGCGATTTTTGCTTCAAGGAATATTTTTAAGAATAAATATATCAATGCACCTTTTAGATTTCTGATGAATATCATCAGAACTATTCCCTTGATGCTTTTAGTTATCATTGGTGTAGCCATGGTTGGTACAGGTGTTTTGTCAGGGATAATTGGCTACACAGTTTTTTCTTTTGGAATTATGGCCAAAATGTTTTATGAAGTAATTGAAACTGCAGATATGAGTCCTTTTGAAGCGCTTGAATCTACTGGCGCTAATAGACTTCAAGCATTTTCTTATGCTATAGTACCTCAGGTTTTTATTAGTTTCGTAAGTTTTCTGTTTTATATTTTTGAACTCAATATTCGAGCATCTGCGATTTTAGGATTTGTGGGAATCAATGGGATTGGTGAAGCAATAAGTGTTAATAATTTATATAATTATGATCGGGTTGGGGCTACGGTTATAGTTTTATTTGTTTTCATTCTTATACTTCAATTAATTAATAGTCACATCAGAGGTAAACTAGAATGAGAAACGCTGAGAAAGTATTAAGTAGAAAACCTAAACGATGGTTAATAAATTTATTCTTTGGTATCGCCCTAATCCTAGCTTTATTCATTTCTTTTCAAGGTTCGACAATCAACCTTATTCGTTTAGCATCATTTAGATATGCTCTAAGAGCAATGTTTAATGGCTTTAGAGAAATCAATGTTGAGTTTTTGTTAGGTTTTGGTACCTATAGATTTGAAGAAGGTATTACCTATATGGCTTTTCAAACCTTGGCTATTGCTTTTATCGGAACATTTATCGGAGCGATTTTAGCCTTACCAATCAGTTTTTTAGCTTCAGAAAGAATTGTTGGGAAAAAAGCTGCGAAAATTGGCATAACTGTAATTACAATTATTAGAGTATTCCCTGAAGTAATTCTAGCTTTAATTATCTTAAAGGCTATCGGGATGAATCCTTTAACCTGTGTTATTGCGATTGGGATTCACTCAATCGGAATGCTGGGAAGGATGTTTTCTGAATCAATTGACAATATGGATTACTCACCAATAGAAGCATTAGATGCAGTAGGAGCTAATACTTGGCAAAAAATTCGCTTTGGAATTCTTCCTCAAGTAATACCAGAACTAGCTTCCACAACCCTTTACCGTTTTGATATTAATATTCGTTCAGCTTCAGTTTTAGGTGTTATTGGAACCTTAGCTGGTGGATTTGGAGCTTTGTTACTTCTAGCGGGTTCAGATCCAAACAATCAATGGGATACAATTGCAGCTTTATTAGTGGTGATTGTTATTATGGTTTTGATAGTGGATAGTGTATCAGCTTATTTAAGAAAAAAATTAGTTTAATACTTAAGTATATAAAAAAGTTCGCTTTTCATTATAAAATTTGAAAAGCGAACTTTTAATTTTTTAATTCTAAAATAAAAATTTAAGATTTAAGAGAATTTGTCATAGAAAATATTACTTTCTTTAATCTTGTGTGCATTTAAAACATTAATACAAGCATTAATCATTCCCGGAGATCCACATAGATAAGCCTCAGTCTCACTTAAATCTCCGCAATATTTATCAACAACTTCAGTAATTAACCCAATGTCACCTTCCCATTTGTCTTCTTCGAGCGGATCTGATAAAGCGGGAATATATTCGAAATTTGGAAATTCTTTAGCTAGTTGAACAAATTCTTCGGTATAATACAGGTCTTTCTTAGAACGAGCTCCAAAGAAATACTTGACTTTTCTTGGCATTCCTCGGTCTTTTAAATAATGCAAAATTGATCTGATGGGTGCTTTACCGGATCCACCAGCGATACAAACAATATCCTTGTCAGAGTCTTCTTTGAGATAGAAGTTTCCATAAGGACCAGTTACGATAACTTTATCACCTAATTCTAATGCTCTATGAACATAGGTAGTAGCCTTACCTTTGGGAACCATTCTGATTATAAGTTCAATTTCGTGAGTTATTTTGGGGTTAGAAGCAATTGAATATGCTCTAATAATATCAATTCCTGGAACTTTTAATTGAGCATATTGACCGGGTTTAAATTCCATAAACTCAGGATTGAGGAATTTAAACCTAACTAATTTTATATCATAGGTTAGATCTTCGATATTTGTTACTTCACAACTATACTCTTGAGCGTATAACAATGATTCAGGTATTGATATTTTAATATCATCAATTACTTTTACTTGACAAGACAATCTAACATTATCGATTTTTTCTTGAGGAGATAAGAAAGGTTCTTCCATTGGTTTGACCTCACCACCACCCTCTAAAACTTGAACTTTACAAAAACCGCAAGTTGCTTTTCCACCGCAAGCAGAAGGGATGAATATTTTATTGTTAGAAAGGATGTTAAGTAAAGTATCTTCACCCTTCACCGGGATTATTTTGTCGTCATTTATTGTTAATATTTTTTCTTTATTACCACCTAAAGCTATTGTTGCGAGAATTAATAATCCAGTTATCAATAACAGTAATCCAGTGATAATAATCGGTATATAGTAATTTATAGCTAAGTAGAAAATCATATCTTTACCCCCTTAAAATAATGATAATCCGGTAAAACCAATAAAAGCTAATGATAAAATTCCAAGAAGAATAAAAGCTATGGCTTTACCTGATAATCCTTTAGGTAAATTGGCATATTTTGCCATTTTTTGTCTGATTCCTGCTAAAAGAATTATCGCTAACATCCAACCTAAAGCTGAACCAAAAGAGAAGGCAGCTGTTTCTACAAAAGAGTAATCTCGATTTACAAAGAATAATGATACTGCTAAAACTACACAGTTAACGGTTATTAACGGTAAGTAAATACCAAAACTATTGTATAATTTAGGTAAGAATTTAGCTAAGAACATCTCTAAAAACTGAACAGTTGCGGCGATGGTAATGATGAATACCAATAGGCTTAAATTAGTAGTCCCTGTGGTTTTTAATAAAGCATAAATCGGCCAATTGATAATACCGGTAAGCGTAACCACGAAAACCACAGCGATACCCATACCTTTTGCATTTTTAACATTAGTTGATATAGCAATTAACGGACACATACCTAAAATGTAAATTAGAGCTACATTTTGACTTGTTAAAGAAGAAATAATTATTTCAATAATACTTTTCATAATTTACTTCCTTTCCACTCTTGATAAGTTTTACCGATATTTTTCATGATGTAGGCTCCTGATTTTCATAGTATTTGAGTAATTCTCTCATACCCCAAATTATTAAACCAAGAACGAAAAATCCTCCTGGTGCCATCGCCATCACAACCCATTTTTCCCAAGTAACTGACATTACTTGCATATTAAGGATTGTACCAAAAGCTAACAACTCACGTATAACTGCAACAACTATAAGTACAAAAGTATATCCCATTCCACTTGCAAAGCCATCAATCAGTGAATATTTAACCGGGTTTTTAACCGCAAAAGCTTCTTGTCTACCCATCACGATACAATTGGTGATAATAAGTCCCACATAAGCACCTAAAGCATCAGCTATGGGCATGAAGAACGCTTGGAGAAAAGCTTGAACACTGATTACATATGTAGAAATAACTACCATATATGTTACCATTCTCACCTTTGGTGGAATGATGTTTCTAATTAAAGAGATAGTAAGTGAGCTAGCGATTATAACAAAAGTTACACCTAATCCCATAGCAATTGCATTTTCAACCTTATTTGTTACAGCTAAAGCCGAACAAATACCTAGCACTGCAACAACTATTGGATTATTTCTTGAGATTCCATCTCTTAAGATATTAAACCATTTAGTATATTTGAGTCTAATAAGTTTCATAATCGTCCCTCCTTACTCATCGCGATTTTGCCATGCGCTTAACGCATCAGCATAATCCGTGTTCATAATATCTTGAAAGCGTTTTGAAGTGTTTGTGGCTCCAACAATCGCATCAATTTCATTGTTTGCGTTTTCTGATGGATCTTTATTAATCTCGAAAATAGGAATCATAATCTTTCCAACAAAGGTATCTAAATACCCTTTCTCAGCGATAACTCCTCCCAAGCCTGGGGTTTCTTCTTGTTGAAGGATACTTACATCTAAAATCGTTTGAAAATCAGATTCAAGGGTAAGAATACCTTCGATTGGGCCCCAAACGCCACCCCCAGAAACTGCAAAACTTACGTTATCAGTATCAGGATTAACATAAAATGTCCAATCATCAACCGTAATTATTTCAATTTCTAAATCAAAAGTATTATTGATACTAGTAAGGCTGTATTCTATATCATGAGCTTCAAGAATAGCGATTTTTATTTTAGCGTCTTGATTATTTTTAATTCTTTCAGCGGTGATTGCCTCAACCCCCAAAAGAATTCCCGAAGTGATAATCGCCATTACAAAAACAAAAAGAATCATTCTTAAGTTTGGTTTCAATCTACCACCACCTCGCTTTCAATATCGTCCTTCTTTTCAGTTTTTTCAAATAAACCGTCAATTAAAGGTGCGATAGCATTCATTAAAATTATTGCGAAAATTACACCTTCCTGGAAAGTTGCGTAATTACGAATTAAAAAGGTTATGAAAGCTAATCCAAAACCAAAGATTATCTTACCCCAGGATTTTATTGGTGCAGTTACAGGATCCGTGGCTACAAAAAATGCCGCAAATAAAATCCCTCCAACAAATAAAGAAGTAATCGGGTTAGGAATTTTTTCGGGAGAAATCCAATTTCCGATTGCAGTTAAAACCAAGAAAAAACCAATAAATGATAGAGGTATTCTCCAATCAGCTACTTTCAGTACAAGTAATATAATTCCAAGAACAATAATTCCGATTCTAAATGTTTCTCCAATTGATCCCGGGACATTTCCTAAAAAAAGATCCATAAAGCTGTAAGTAAAGTTTCCATCTCCATTTAGCATAGTAAGAGGAGTCGCTCCGGCAAAACTATCAACTGTAGGATGAATCCATTCAGCGGCTGTAATTAATGGAGGAAAGGAAATTGTCACAAATAAAATACCAACTACAGCAGGGTTGAAAATATTTTTACCGAACCCACCGAGAATCGATTTTCCAAAAAACACTCCAAAAATTGTAGCTACAGCTACAACCCAAAGTTTTACTGTTGGAGGTAACATAAGAGTTAATACTAACGGTGAGACAATCCAAGAAATATCAAATTCAAGTTTTCTTACTTTTGCAAATACAAACTCAACCAAACCCCCACTTACTAAAGCAACCGCCGCAATAGCCAATACATATGCTCCAAAGAAAAAAGCAGAAGCGATTAGTAGAATGAGGAGACTTGCTGAAAAAATGATTAGATTTTTCTTTGATGGAACAGTCTCCAATTTTAGAACTGTTTCTTGATTCATAAAAAACCCCACTTTCTTTATATATATTTTATTTATTTTCATTTTATCATAAGTGATATACCAAAAAAACCGACTATAAGAAAATAAATCTATGTTTTATTATGATTATCCCTTTACGGATTGCAAGACAAAACAATTAAAATCAAGAAAAATATCTAAACTTATTATGATTATAATTTTCAGTCTGAAGTAGGAGATGTTAGGAAATATGTCAAAAAGTACAACCTAGAAATTTATGGTTACAAATACGATGATCAAGGATATAGATTTCAATATGAGCTACAAGGTTACCGAGGATATATTGAAGGGCGAACTGTAAAAGAAATCTAGTAGATATCGTTAAAGATGCAGTAAGATTTTAAAAAAGATCTTGAGCGAAAATTTAACAATCAATCTAATTAAACGAGAAACTAAGACATTTTCTCGTTTTTATTGGCACTTTATGAGTGTTTTAGGACAATTATTTCACTAAATTTATGATTATGTGTTATGATTGATTAGTACAAAAAGAATTGTATATTCATTGAAATAATAAATTGATTGAATGTAGCGATATCTTGTATAAAAGAAGGAGTAATCAATTAATGAAATTTCAAGAATTACAAATTATTGAACCAATTTTGTCAGCATTAAAATCAAAAGAATATGAAGTCCCAACACCAATCCAATTAGAATCAATTCCCATACTTTTAAACGGTGAAGATATTTTAGGTAGTGCTCAAACTGGAACTGGAAAAACTGCCGCTTTTGCGATTCCGATTTTACAGAACTTGCATCAAGAAAAACAGAAACAAAAATCACCAAGACTAATCAAAGCCTTAGTACTAGCACCAACTAGGGAGTTGGCCCTACAAATTCATGATAATTTTAAGGAATATGGGAAAAACCTTAATTTAAGAACAACGGTTATCTATGGTGGTGTAAACCAATCTAAACAAATTAAAGTTCTAAACCAAGGCATCGACATTCTTATAGCTACTCCAGGAAGATTATTAGATCTAATTCAACAGAAGAAACTTACTTTGGCTAATGTTTCCTATCTAGTTCTTGATGAAGCGGATAGAATGCTTGATATGGGCTTTATTAAAGATGTCAGAAAAATTATCGCAATGATTCCAAAAGCAAGACAAACGATGTTGTTTTCTGCAACAATGCCCAAAGCAATTATGAATTTAGCAAATGAAATCTTGAACCAACCAAAAAGGGTTCAAGTTTCTCCAGAAGAAGCAATGATTGATAAGATTGTCCAGTCTTTATACTTCATTGAAAGAAAAAGAAAAACTGAGTTTTTAATCCAACTTTTAAAGCGTTCAGAAATGAAATCAGTCTTAGTTTTCTCAAGAACTAAACACGGAGCTAATAAAATTGTTAAAAATTTGGTTCAAGCAGGAATAAAATCAGAAGCAATTCATGGAAATAAATCTCAAGGTGCTCGACAAGAAGCTTTGTTTCAGTTCAAGAACAAGAGGATCAGGGTTTTAGTAGCTACAGACATAGCTGCTAGAGGAATAGATATCGATGAGTTATCACATGTAATCAACTACGATCTACCCGATGTACCAGAGACCTATATTCACCGAATTGGAAGAACAGGACGTGCTGGTTTAGGCGGTTTTGCAATTACTTTTTGTTCCGAAGAGGAGGCAAAACTACTAAATGATATTCAAAGGCATATTAAAATGAACATTCCTGTAGCGGTTCATCCAGATTATTCTGTGAATTTTATAAAACCCTCGAATCAAAAAAATAATAACCAAGTTAACCAACCTAAAAAGAAGATTCAAGCAACTAATAAAAAGAAAAAAATAGTCCCAAAAAACTATTCTAAGTATGATAATCGCCAGAAAAATCGGTAATTTTGTATCAAAATTCATTTCGGTTAACATAATATATACAAGTTATAATAATAAATCACCAATATAATTGGCAGTATCTTGAATTATTATATCTAAATGATATAATAAAAAATTGAAGAGGTGGTTTTTATGGCTTATGAACCTAAATCGAAATCAAATAACATGGATCTACTTTGCGAAGCGTTATTGCAATTAGAAACTATGGAAGAAGCATACCGCTTTTTAGAGGATCTATGCACTATGAGTGAACTGGAAAAAATGTCACAGAGGATGGAAGTTGCGGTGATGCTTTTTCATAAGGCTTCATATCAAAAGGTTAAGATTAAAACAAAAGCTTCTACCACAACAATTGGTAGAATTAATAAATCACTGAAGTATGGCAATAACGGTTATAAAACAGTTTTCTTTAGACTGAAAGATCCATCCAGATTTAAACCGTAAACTAAATAATTTTGAGTTGAAATGTAAAACATAGACATTTCAACTCTTTTTTTTATCTAAAACAAGCGAAATTAACTAATTTTGTATTAGCGCGTTAGAGCGCTGGTAGAGAAATTGCAAATAAAAGTTATAAATTTGTCTTGACTTATTGAACGAAAAATATTCAGTTTATATAATTAAGTTAAAATTCGACTTAATTGTCTAATTTTAGGGGAAGGAGTAAAAAATATGAAAATAAGTAAATTATTTTTAAGCCTCTTATTAGTTTTAACTCTTGGCTTTATTACATTGGGATGTAATGGTTCAACAACTGAGACTACAACTGAACCAGAGGAACAAAGCATTGAAGGAGAATATTCAATTGACATAACTGATTTAGGAATGCCTTTGGTATTCTATTTAAAAATCGATGCTGAATCAAACTTCTATCTTTCAAGTGATAGAAATTATGAAGTAGATAAGGGACTTGGAATTGTCGGAAGTAGCGGTGATACTTATATGCTTATCTATAGCGACTCAACTACGGAGGAACCAAAA
>Ga0172382_10007926_pt1 | contig 14950 bp, 23 predicted proteins | sample Leawel138RmetaG_FD_122245 | JGI IMG/M metagenome (GOLD analysis project Ga0172382, IMG submission 122245) | Leachate microbial communities from a municipal landfill in Southern Ontario, Canada - Leachate well 138R metaG | ecosystem: Engineered > Solid waste > Landfill > Unclassified | place...
ATAATTTTTTTATATATTTTTATATATTTAAGTAACAAAGGGCAAGAATATTATATAAAGTTAATTGCTATACCAACTATAGCATATTTCATATTAAATATTTGGCAAATTAATCTTTTATTAATTTAAAAAACATTATTATATATTTGAGAAGATGAGATTTATAGAAAAAGAAGAATTGAGACCTAGTGGGGTATTTTTAAAATTAAAAACTCCTCTCACTATTCAAATACATACAGATGATTATGAGTATGTTCAACAAATGATGGAAAAATTTACTCGTATGGTTCCTGGTTTTCAATATATGCCGCAATATCGTTCTGGTATATGGAATGGACAAGTATGTATGATAGATAAGTTTAATAGAAGCTTTCCTTATGGAATTCTTTTTGATTATATAAGAGTCCATAAAAAAGAATTCCCAAGAAATATAATAAGAATAGATGATGAGATTAAAAATTTATTTAAAATAAACAAACCTTGTAAATATTATTATAATTTAAAATTTAAACCTAGACCATATCAAAAAGATTGTATAGAGGCATCTTTATCATATACAAAAGGTATAATAAGGTCCGCAACAGCAAGTGGTAAAAGTTTGGTTATAGCATATGTTATATGGAACCTATTAAAAAATAATATATGTGAAAAACCAATTATTATAGTTCCTTCCACATCTTTAATAAAACAATTCCATGATGATATGGTTGAATATGGAATGGACAATGAGCTGATAGGGGAAGTATATGCTAAAAAGAAAGAGTGGGAAAAAAAGATAGTAATATCAATTTGGCAATCTTTGGCCAATAAAAAAGATAAACTAAAACTATTTGATTGTGTTATAGTTGATGAAGTACATGGATCTAAAGCTAAGGTATTAAAAGATATTTTATCTAAATGTATAAATGCTAATGTAAGATTAGGATTTACTGGAACAATGCCGGCAGATGATTTAGATTGTTGGAATGTAAAAGGTTATTTAGGTCCTATAATCCGCGAATATTCTGCGGGTCAATTAGCAGATGATGGTTGGATAAGTAAATGTACGGTAAATTTTTTAAATTTGGAATATGAAACAAATAATTGGGAAGGTATATATTCCGAAGTTAAACAGCAGATTTTTGAATCACCTTTTAGGTTAGAAGTTATTAAAAAATTAACTTCTAAATTAGATCATAATGTATTACTATTGGTTGGTAAAGTTGAAGATGAAGGTGAATTATTAAAAGATAAATTAAATAATTGTGGTAAAGAAGTTGTGTTTCTTTCTGGTAGAGATAGTATCGAGGAAAGAGAAAAATGGCGTAAAGATTGTATGAAAAGAAAAGATATCGCTTTAATAGCCACATATGGAATATTTCAACAAGGTATTAATATTCCAAATTTAAAGTATATAATATTAGCATCACCGTTTAAATCAAAAATAAGAGTATTACAATCAATCGGCCGTGCATTAAGAAAACATTTAGATAAAAAAAACGGAGCCGTTATTTATGATATTCATGATCATACAAGATATTTAGAAGAATATGGTAATATAAGATTAAGATATTATGACTCGGAGAAGTTTTCTGTAAATGAAATACTTCTCCGAGAGGGTGAGGAAATTATATTAGATTCCTAATATTTTTTAATTTTATTCATAGCATCACCTGCGATTTTCCATTGTTTCGCGAGTTCTTTATCTTCTATATGTTGCCAACTAAGATAACTTTCAATAGCATAACCTAATCCTTCATTTTCAATAATATCTTTTATATCATCGTTCGTCATTTTTGCTTCAGTTATATATTTTTCATGTATTTTCATTTTTCGTTCTTTTTAATAATAAATGTTATTTTACCATTTTTATCATTATAACTAAAATTTCTTGATGGTATAGAATCAACTATATCAACAAGAAATTTTGTTATTTCCACATTATTGTTAGAATATGTAAAAATTATAGATTCATTATTACCGTTTATTTCAATAACATTACCTAATATATCTAATTTAGTTTTACCTTTAGTAAAATTATGAATAATTGATATAATTTTTCTTCTTGATTTACTATCAATGGCTTCTTTAAGATATTTTTTATAAATCTTCATCATCAAAAATTCCTTCTAGTACACCCTTTAGATAATCTTCTCTTAATACATAACAATCCGCATCAGTCCACATTTCATGATCGCCTTTTGGTATAGTATTTTTAGGTGATATTATTTTAAATCCATTTTTCTTTGGATCCATAAAAGGCACAATTGCATCCCATAAAGTTTTATCATAAGGATATTTTTTACGCGTGGTTTTTTTACGTACTTTTATTCGTTCATCTTTTAAAATATTTTCTAGTTTTTTCCATGTATCAACATTTTTATTTTTAATTATGGAATAATTATATTCAAGTGTATCATAAATTAGATAATTTAAATCATTCAAATCGAAAAGCCCATAATTATCAAAATAGTTAAAAGAACTCCATATATCCGAACTAGGAGCAACGGCCAATTTAGCATTATTTACAGGAAAAACCACATATAAAGAGCCTCCAAAGCCTTCAGCATAGTCATCATCTGTTGATGTTATTATACTTTTACTTCTTTTGGGATAGTCTTTCCAAGAAGGTAAATTATCTAATAAAAGTGTATAATAATTTTTCCAAGCATAAGCGGATTCTCTTGTAAAATTTGAAGGTTTTACATATCCAAAAATATCATTAGAATCAATACCTCTGTATATATATCTTTTATTTTTTCTATAGTTTATTAATATATCACTACATTTATCAATAACATCTGATGTGAATTTATTATGTGTGATTTTTTGTGTTCTACCTTCGGTTAATAAATATGTTTGGAGTTTCATTGTCTTTTTATTCCTAGTTTACTTGCTATTTCATGATCTTGAATAAAATCTTTTTTGAAATATTGTATTAAAAAGTTTTTGCCTTTTTTGTTGATGGATCCATTTTTTGAAAGATATCCCTTTTTAATAAGTGATTGTTTTGTATTATCAAATTGAATACCATATCTCATAGCCTCTTCTTTTCTAGCAAAAGATTTTAAACTTTTAGTAAGTCCTAAAGTCATGATCTCCTCTTTTGTTAAATCATTACTCATAGGGACATCTAACATAGTTTTATTAATATCATTGGGATGTGCATATATTTTGGCCGTTTTAGGATAAGTGTTAGTAACTAAAATCATTTCACCTTGTTTTAGTGTATATTTAAAACCCTTTTTAGCTATCAAATCTTTAGGTGAATCACCTAAAGATTGTGTGCCTATTGCTAATTGAGATTTTACTTTACCGTTTTTATAAGCAAATATCTCTCGAACATTACTATCATGCCAATTACTACCTATATTAACATCAGCGCCGATATTAACTTCAACATCTTTTTTCATTTTCTTTTCTTTCATTATATTTTTTACCCAATCAGGTAGATCTTTGAATCCAATTATTATTACAGATTCATTTAAAAAATATTGTCTTAATCTCATTTTAAAATACCTCTTTAATAAAATGCATAAGATCAAAACTAGATAATAAATAACAATTAGCGTCAGTCCAACATTCTCTATTTTTAGATTTTATCATTTTATTTGTTGATATTATTTTAAATCCATTTTTCTTTGGATCTAAATATGGTATAATTTGATCGTATAATGTTTCTTTATTGTTAAATCCCCAATGATTTATATTATCCGCGTTAGGAACAATAGAAAGTAGTTTTTTTAAATCTTCCCATTTATCAATATCATATTTAGATTTACCTATATACATATTTATTTTATACATAAATCTAATAAAATCATCTAAACCTTCAAGATGAAATCTTTTAGCTAAAAGTGGGAATGAAAACCAAATATCATAACTAGGACAAATACCTATATTAGCATTATCTACAGGGAAAACAGCATATGAACCACCTCTACTTAATGCTTCATTTAAATCCGTCGTCATTATTATACTTTTACTTCTTTTGGGATAATCTTTCCAAGAAGGTAAATTATCTAATAAAACTGTATATGTGTTTCTACTAGCAAACGCAGATTCTCTTGTAAATTTTGAGGGTTGGACAAATCCATAATTAGAATTAAAATCTTCTATGCCTCTAAAATAATATATATTTGTTTTTTTATATATATTAACAATTTTAGAACATTTTTTTACAACATCAAGTATAAATTGATTTTGTCTAATTATTTGTGTTCTGCCTTCTTTTAATAAATAAGAATTAAATTTCACTATCTTTTATACCATCCTGTTAAAGCTTGATCTATTTCTGATAATTTCAATATATTAGGATTTAAATATTTCCACCCATTTTCAATCATTCTACTTTTATGATCTCTACCTATAGGATTTATTATAGGAGAAGTATAAAATTGTGCTGTAAATTTAAAAATATCTGTTATTATATCATCTGTTAATTGACCTGAATCATTATCAACTTCTATCCAAGTATCGAATCGACTTCTATAAAAATTTTTTAATTTTTGAATTTTTTTATATGTTTCTGTTATAAATTCAGGATTCACAGGTCTACTTCTCTTGGATGCCCTTTCTAATGCCGTTTCCAATGATGTATTTACAAATACCATACCTGTATCATATCCAAAAGATTCTAATATACCTCTTCTTCTTAAAAGTAGTGAAGGATCACCAGCGGTTCCATCAACAGCAAGTGGTAGTATACTGTTAATATAAAGTACTAATTGATCTTTATTAATTTTTTTTACTCTATCTTTTATTGGTAACCATTTTTCCCACTCATCTTTAAAAAAAGGAAAAAATTTATCAGTATTTACAATTCTGGCCTCAATGGACCCTGATCGAATTTTTTTAGCTGTATATGACTTACCAGAGTTATGAACTAATATATCTTTTTTAGATATAAAATAATTATGATTATCTTTTACATTTAAATCATACACTTTTTTATTATGGAATGTCAAAATTCTTTTTGATATTATTTTCATTTATGACCTACTATCCTTTGAAATCATTTATTATTATTTTTTCTTTACCCTTTTAATAATCATAGTTATGTTTCTACTTATAATTATTTATAACAAGATATTCAAGAAATGTATTTTATTCCAAATCTTTTGCTTTTACCCATTTTCCATCAACAAAAAATTGATGATTTTCAGTACATATTATAGTTTCACCATTATCAAAAGTTATTTCTAATATATCTTCTTGATGATCATCATAAACAAACACATCTAATACTGGTTTTAATTCAATTTCATTTGTTTTTTCATTTAATGTGAATATATTTTCATTTATTGATATATCAGAAATTCTTTTATATCCATTTTCTGTTTTAATTAAAGTATTTTCATCAAAACAGCCGGGATGACCCGCCATAAACATAGATTTAAAAATTCCTTTATCGTTTATACCTTCAGATAATATAAAAGATTCCAATCTCATTTCAATTTCCTTATTTTAGATTTTATAATACGATTCTCATTACTCTTTTTATATATCATTTTCTTCCTTCTAATTTCGTCTTCTCCCTCGTCTTCTCCCTCGTCTTCTCCCTCGTCTTCTCCCTTTTGTTTAATTTTAGATTTTTTATCATCTTTCTGCTTATCATCTTCAGATTTTTTCGGTATTTTTACAGGTTGTGTTTCCTTTTCTACATTTTGCCATTTTTCTAATTTATCTTGTAAATCTGAAATTATAGCGTCTTTAGCATCATCATTAACATATCCTTCTTTTTTTGCTTGTGATAGTGCTGATTTTATAGTGGAAATATTATTTTTTATTTTTTCTGTAGAATATTCATCACCTACAGATGGTTCATCTATGTTTAATGCTTTATTTACTATGCCTTCATATATATAATCATATAATCTCATTTTTTATTTCTCCATTTTAATGGAAGTTTTATTTGTGGAGTGTCTATCAACTCATCTACTAAATTATTGAATATAGTATTACTTACATTCAATAATGTTGTTTCAAGAATATTACTATGTCCCGCATAGACCATATAATATTTATTACATTTAAACATTATTTCTATAGACTCTGTTTTTTTATCAGCTAATTTTAAATTTCTATCAACATATTTTTTTACAACATTATTTAAACTATTTATGCCCTTTTTTTTAATATCTTCATATTTTTCATCAAAAAACGCATCTCTACTTACATCAGGAACCCAACTAAAATCATCTTCTAAATAATACCATAAATCCTCTTCATCAAGATCATAAATATCAGAAATTTTTTTAATTGCTGATTTTATATCATTTTTACCTGTTTGTTTACCTTTGTAATACCACTCACCATTTTCACTATTTTTACCATACAACTCATTATATTCATCATGCCATGTTATATCCACATACTTTTCATTACCAATGATATAATAATAATATTCGTTTTGTACATGTGTAAATAAATCTTCTATTTTTGGTGAAAATATATATTTATACTCACCAATGGGAAAAAATAAATAAGGGTTTCCATACTCATTTGCGATATGATAATTAAAAGTTGCAAATACACCTTCACTTCTAGGTTTCCATCCAAATCTTTTTTTAAATAGATTATCTAATTCATTATGTACTCCAAGTCTCATATCAGACGGTTCTCTATTTTTTCTTGGTATTATCATCGACATATTTTTTAGACTTTTATTAGTACCTCTATATAAAAAATTTTTTATTCCATTTTTTCTCAATTCTTTTAAAAAAGGAAGACAACTGAAATAAATTTTTAATATCATCTCATTAATATCTTCATTTTCTATTAGATATTCATTAAACTTCATTATTTTCTTAAACTCCCTTTACCACCTTCTATATTAACAATTCTATCTTTATCATTCATTTTAGTTATAAATTTAGCAATTCTTCTATCACCAAACCACCATGTAACACATGATACAGTTAAATAAACAACAATAGATGTTACATCATTAAATATAGTAACAGCTTGAACAGAACTTAATGATATTCCATATTTTTGCATTATTTCCCATGACATCCATGTTATCCATGTAGTACAACACATTAAATAAATAGTAAGTCCTGGTCTCATCAGACCTTTTAAAAAATCTGTAAAGCCAAAAAGAATTGATAAAAAAACAGCAACAGGTAATGATATATATCGCATTTTACCCTCTACGTTAAATAACCTATCAAGAGCTGAATCACTAAATATTTTTTGATTTCCATATTCCTGTGATTTAGTAAAAGCCTCTGTATCGGCCAATTCAACTTCCCCTGATATTTTAGCTTCTGTTATTTTTATAGCAGCATCGGTTTTTGCACCCAATTCTTTAATTTTAAATTCATATAGTTTCTGATCATGTTCATTTTTTAATTTTTGGGTTTTATAATTTGTAATAGATGTTATTAAATTACCAACTAAACCTGTTAAACTACCTAATATTGTTTCCCATAACATAACACAAAATTCTCCTTTATTTTCTTTTAGAAAATTTTACAAATATTGATTCTGATCCTTCATCAATTTCAATAGCTTCTATACAATGATTTTTATCAATATTTTCTAATATCCAATCAAGAGCATTTATTACTATAGGCATTTCCTTTTCATTCTGTTTTAATTTACCTATTCTAGAACTTATTGTCTCGTCAGGATCTCCTCCTGCTAAAGAATTTAATAATTGATCTATAGAAATTAAAATGTTCAAAAAATAATGTCCTAAAATACTTAAAATTTTTTTCATTTTTTTAGTTTACATTTCCAGGAAATATGTTATAATGAAGGAACTTCGCGGGGGGAAAGAAGAATACCTCCTCCATGCTCCATAATTCCATATTTCCTTCCATATTTCCTTCCATATTTCCTTCCATATTCTATTTAAATATTATTTATATAAATGATATTAACCCCAATACCATATTCTTTAAAAGGTTAATTAATATTAAATATATATTTAAAAGAAGAAACACTACTGTATACTACACCATTAGTTAAATTAAAAAATGGTATGATATTAAATTCTATATTTATAAATGATAGGGTGGTTTTGAAATTAGAAACAAATAAATTAGGGAGGAGGTAAATATTTACCAGATTGAATTTTTAGAGGTCTTGAAATGTCTTTTTATAAAAAAAGGAAAATAAGGATATTAAATATCCTTATTTTCCTTTTAGTTTATATTAACTTTTAACCTTTAACCTTTTCCATTTAACGCTTCTTCTAAACTTATCTCTTCATCTATACATAGATCTACTGCCTCTTGTACTATATTGGTGTTCCATACCTTTTTATTATCTTTTACAGGCACACCATTACAATATTGCATTTGTGACTCTGATAGTTTTTTTTCTATTTTTGGTCCTGTTGGATTATCCTCCAACACATCATCAGGTTCAAAAACACCGTTGATCCATGTTCCTGTTATGCCTTTATACCTTCCTCTATATATATTATAACCGTTATAACCGTTATAAGAACTATACTTATTAACCACAATATTATTTTTATAAGCCGCACTATGTTTTTCTTTGATTTTTTCCGAAGATTCTTTTAACCAAGCTTCGAAGTCGAAATTTAATTCCGGGTATTTTATTTTTATAATAGCAGGTATAATTTTTAATGCACCACAAGGCGTTTTAAATCTCACTTGTCCTGCTATTCCCGTTTTTGCAATACAAAGTGATATATTATGGTTTTGATTTATCCATTCATGGTCTGTTCCTGAAAATCCATTTCCCATACCATGGTGTGAATGTATAACACCTATTACAGATAGGTCATTCCATTCAGGACAATTAATATTATCAACGGTCACAGACGTAACTTCTTGTTTTGGAATATAAATGTCTTTTACTGTATATGGATTTTCTCTATCACCTATCAAATATGCTAACCATTCAATACTCGGATATTTTTTCATCAAACTATCAATTTTTCTTTTAGCTAAAAATTCCACAAGAATTTTTTGTTCTTTTGGTACTTTTGAACATTCATGTACTGTATCCACATCAACTTCCCATGAATCGTTCCTATTATTTGTGGTTATAATCATGTTTTTTCCCTTTTTAAATGATGTCTGTTTTTTTTTCTTTTTACCCATATCATTTTCCATTCCTTCTTTAGAATTATCTGTATAAGGACTCCATCCACATACACATTTATTAGATAAAGGAGTTATTAAGAAAATTCTATTACATTTTTCACATTTTATATGTGTCATTGCTTTTTTATATCCTTATACTTTTAAAAACACCTTTAACATTTGATACCATTTCAGCATCATTATATTTCATAATTTTAGCAACCGCCATAGATGCGATCATTGTTGCAGGTACTACCCATGATGGTACAATAACATAACCATCCGGTGCTTCACCCCATTCAGCAACAGAATTATGAATAGAAAAGTTTTCACCATCATAACCAGCTTTAAAATATTTTACATTTCTTTTTTTTGCAATTTCTTGATTTTTAATTTGAGCATCTTGTTTATCTGTACAATCAACAATCCAATCAACTTTTAAATCAAATGTTTCAGAAAAAGGGAAAGGAAAAGTAATACAACGAATTTCGGGTCTCAGATTATTAGCCATTAATTTTACAATATCAGCCTTATTCTTACCTATTGCTTTAAGTGGAATATCAATTCTATTTAAATTATGTTCTTCGAATTGATCGGGATCAAAAGCATATAACTCTTTAATACCTGATAGTATTAAAAACTTTGATACCCAGAATCCTATACCACCGCATCCAACAACTACAACTGATTGGTTTTGGTTTAATTCAAGTTTTTCCTGTCTATTATATATCCGCATTTTATTACATTTTCCTTTCCCTTGTTATATTACAACGACCACACATTATCATCATTTGATCTTATATCTGCTGTTATACCCGACCTTGTTGTTGTTTGATTTAACATGTTAATATTATTTTCAATACTTTTTTCATTTGTTAAAACATGTCTTTGTAGAGTTTCAAACCTGGGCAAACCTCTCGGTTGTCTATTTGCCAATGATCTCGAATTTACATTTTCCAAAACTGCTTCAGCATTTCTGGCTATCTGGATTATATCATTAGGTGTTTTATAAGTACTATTAAATACCCAATTGCCCCAACAATCTGGGTTTTGTTGATGATAATGATCAAAGTGGTTTAATCCTATTGTTTGATGTGTTGAGACCTGGACAACCTTATTACCAATTGTTTTTATTTTAAATGTAATATTAGTTAGTAATTTTTTAGAGTATCTAGGATCAATAGGTTTTCTATCAACGGTTTTTGGCCAATAAATACCTTGTATCAACCATATAAGTCCATCCCTTTCCTGACTTTTTACACAGGATAGTCCTCTTTTTGCATGATCCATTGTTACATCCGGCATAACTCTTGCATTTCTTATTTTTTCTTCTAATTCTCTTTCTTTTCTTTCAGCTTCAATTTTTATTCTTTGTGTATATTGAACCATTTCTGTAATTTTTACATTTAACTTTTCTTTTATAAGAAAAAGTTTTTCTGTCAATTTCTGTCTTAACTCTTCTCGGATTTCCTGTTCCATTGATAGATCTTCTATTTCAGTTGCAGTTAATTTAAGTATTTTTGTTCCGCAACGAATAGTTAATCCATCTGTCTTCAATTCATCCATTGTTACAGAATTAATTTCACTATACATTTGTTCTAATTTCTTTTTTGAATATTTTTCCAGATCTTCACTCATTTTTTATTTTCCTTCCGAGAAGTTTTAAAATATAAAGGAGTCATATGACTCCTTTATATTTTTTATGATGTTAAATATTAACCCGCCACATCATAAGGACGTAATTCAAGTGCCATTCCTTGTTCTACAACAGAAGGAGCATCTTTAGGAGAAATCTCGCTTCCGTTGAGGAAAAGACGGAACTTACCCATGTTTGAATCCCGAGCGACAGACTTTACTGTATCAACGAAATTGTCACCAGGATTAATGGCAACATCAGATCCGTTAACACGGATATAAGTACCAAGGCTAGATGGTGAATCATCGAAACTTTCAACAGGTGTTGAATCCCAATTCATATTATTTTCCTCCTTTATTTGTTGAGTTTTTTCTCAACTTATGATAAATTATACTATTTTTCCGAACATATGTAAACAATTTTTTATTCTTCTCTGGACATTAGAAAATATGTTTCTGAACCATCGGCTCTTTTTGCAACTAATGCACCTTTTTCTTGTGACTCAACCCACGCGAAATTTAACTGAAATTCGGGTGCATTACCATTTATTACTTCCATCAAATTTATGAAATTTTTATAATCAAAATACATTGAAAGATTATCTTTTTCAATTGATGTTAATTCAAATTTTAATCCATTGGAAAACTGATTTGTCTTATCAGTTGTTTCAACTACAAATTTTTCATCTTCAACAGAAAAATAAATTTTTCCAAATTTATTACCGATTTTTTTAATCTTTTTTAATATATCTAAAAAAGTATCATCAATTGGTAATGTTATAAAATATGTCATTTCTCTTGGTTCCGAGCCAAATGTTCTAACTGCCGCCGGTGATGCAAAATGTATGTTTGATTTTTGTGAACCATTTTTTAATATTATTTTAGATCTTTCTATATCCACATCTACCATATCATCATCTATAATATTTAGAAATGGTATAAGATTTTGCGCAGGTTCCCTAAAATTAAATGTTGTTTCACCATTCAGGGTTAATACATTATTTTCAACATCTAAAAATATTATAGCATCGCTACTTTCATTTATCATTTTGGTTTTAATTCTACCATCACCAAAATTTAATTGAACCGAATCTATTATATTATTTAACGTCGCTTTTTTTAAGACTTCTTTAAAATTTAACACATTAATTTGCATTTTCTAATCTCTCCAATTTATTAAGAACTATAGACGCTTCTCTTTTTGATAGATTGGTGTTTTCTACAAGTTCTTGTATTCTTTTCTCTTTCTTTTTATCCGCTGTTCCCTTTTTAGTCCATTTTATAAATCTTCTACCCTTCGGTATTTCATACATTAAATATTCATATATTATATCATCAGGTATATACCATTGTAAACAATTTATTTTATGAATATATTGAATAAGTTGTGGATCATGACTTAACCACATAAGAAGTAAATATGAATTGGCTATTTTTTTGTCATATACATATTGTCTTTTTTTATAGAAAATTTGATTCATAAAATCAAATAAATTTGGATGTTCCGTTTCTTTCGCCATTATTTTCTTCCATATTTTTTATTTTCTTTTTGACCATTCTACAACTTTTTGATCCATTTTTTGAGGTAAAATCAGTAAACAATTATAAATGAATAATCATTTAAAATATCAGATTCATAATCTTTTATAGCATCTAAATTTATTCATCAATCCTCTTCCAATTCCAATCAATCATTTCCCACATTAATTCTTGGGCTATTTTATCAATTTCTTCTTCTGTTGCGTGATCATCAATCTCAAATTCATCTTCACACATGGATCCAACTTTTCTTGTCATTACACAAACTTTTATTTTCATAATACTTTTTCCCATATCATTTGAAATACCATGTGCATAAAATTTATTTCTTTATTTGCATGATCTTTATGCCATCTTAAATGATCACCAATTTTTAAAATAGCTCCGCCAGGACTTTTAAAATTAGATATATTTTCATATAGGAACTCATATAGACTTATATAATCTATATAATTACTTCTAAGAATTTTTCTAATATTATCGATATCTTGTTTTAACATTGAACCCATTATATTTTGAAAAATTTCTTCTGATCCCATTACTTTATCATTTATTAATTCACCTTTTACAATATTTTCTTGTAGTGAATTTACTGTTTTTCTTATATCAGGATAACATTTTTTAATAATTCTTACCAAAAGTTTTGTATCATATTTTACATTTTCTTCTTTGAGAATTTTAGAAACATATATACCTATATCTTTTAATGGAGGACTTGACATTTCTATAACTTGACACCTAGAAGTTATAGCATCTGTCATTAAAGAAAGATCATTTGTTAAAAATACAAATCTACAAATTTTGTGAACATCTTCTATTAGTTGTTTTAACATTTTTTGAGCACCTTGGGCACCCATGGATAGCGAATCAGCCTCATTAAAAACAACTATTTTCATTTCTGTCATTCCTAATGATGTAGAAAAGGATTTTACTTTATCTCTAATAACATCGATGCCTGTTTCATCAGATGCGTTTATCCACATGTGATCAAAACCTGTTTCGTTTATTAGAATGTTTGTGAATGTTCCTTTTCCTGTTCCTGGGGGGCCATATAACATCAAATTTGGTAATTCATCCAATACTTTTTTCAGTTTTGTTCTTATTGTTGGATTTAATACCATGTCTTCAAATTTTTTAGGTGTATATTTATATTCCCACAACCTGTATCTATCTATGCTCATTAAATTCCTCCACAATTTCTTCCACTCTATTTTCTATATATTCTATTACCCAATTTGTTTTTTCTTCACATAATTTTTTAGAAAAATCTAGGTTTTTTATATATTCTTCTGTTCCAATTGATCGTATTAACTCATTTTGAAAAAAATGATTACAAGATGTTTCTATAAATTTTTTTAAAGAATTGTGATCTTTATTAAGTTTCAAAATCTATATCCCCCCAATTTGTTTCAATTTCTTGTTTTTCTTCTATTTTTTTATCATCTTCCCATATAGTTTCATCAACAACCCAATTTAGAAATTCTTTATTATTTGATAGATTTTCTAATTCCATAGACATCTCTTTTAATTCCATTTGTTCTACAAAATCTTCTATATCAAATTTTAGATCATCTAAATAGGAATCTAATTCCAAATCTACAGCTTCAGCGAATGCTTCCAATCTATTATTAGATATTTTTAATATTTCATGTAAAATGTTTTCTTTTTTTATTTGATCCTCTTCTAAATGCTCACTAGCTAATAAGAACACTTCATTTTGGAATCTTTTTTCAAACAATTCTTTAATTTTAGATATATGGTTATTTTCTATCATTATTTTTTACCTCAATTATAATTATACATAAATTTAAATAATTTGTAAATTAATCATTTTTTAATAATTCCACTAATGAAGGATTTGTTATTATAGTGGATCCTATTCCTATTTCTTTACAACCCATATCCTCTAATCTTTTTATATCATCCATGCATGTAAAAGAGCATCCAGCTACATTTATACCATCTTTGATCCAATTTTTTATACTATGCCAATTATATTTTTGTGCATATTTACCAGACATTCCACCACCAAAAGCAGGAACTGAATTTAATCTTATACCATGTATTTACCTTAATAGAAGAATGGGCTTATTATATTTTTATATCCCAAATTTATTTTATTAAAAATTGATTCTTCTATTATATCAAATCTTAAATTTAAAGCCCCATTTGTTGATTTGAATGAAGATTCAAACCAATCTATACTTTCTATTATTTTTGAAATTTGTTTTCTTTCTTTTTTTAATATAATACCATAGCCTCTTTGTTGTGGTAAGGAGTAGAAATCATTATATAATCTCATATTATGAGATCCAAAGCAAGTTGATGGTAAATAATAATCACATAAGTTAATATATTTTTTATTTCTTGTTGTTCCAGGTGTACCACCATTTGATAATGAATATAATTCTACATATTTGCTTATATCTACTTTTTTTTCATTACTTCTATGAATTTTCGACCATATTTGAAATACAGTATTTACTTTTATATTTCTACCACTTGGATAATAAAAATCCGGTCTTATTTTTTCATTATATATTAATGAAAGATTTTTTATCCTTTTCTTACATGATCCCTTTCCATTACTATTAAATAATTGTGGTAGTATAAAACATATAAAATCTGAAAAATTAGATGCATGATTTATAAATCTTAATGCTAAGTTGCCTCTTAATCCAAATGGTGGGTTTCCTATACATATATTTTTGTTATGATCTGGTTTCCAATCC
>Ga0172382_10007927_pt1 | contig 14947 bp, 12 predicted proteins | sample Leawel138RmetaG_FD_122245 | JGI IMG/M metagenome (GOLD analysis project Ga0172382, IMG submission 122245) | Leachate microbial communities from a municipal landfill in Southern Ontario, Canada - Leachate well 138R metaG | ecosystem: Engineered > Solid waste > Landfill > Unclassified | place...
ATAGGCCTGTCCGTTATGGCGTTTGGGGAGAATGATCCGGCCTTCGGTGTTGGCTGCGCTCCAGGGTTTGGTCCAGCTTTTCACGCCCTGTTCCAGGTCGGCAATGATGCGGTCGGTAATACGGGTGTAGATGTCGTTTTGATTGGCGGTGTCGCGTTTCATGACAAGTTTCCTTTTTGGTTTGCGAGAGTGCAAAACGGGGGAGACTTGCCGGGGGAATTGAGAGGACTGGTCAAGGGAGGCGGCGCGGCCCGCAAGGTTCACCTGAGGACACGGACCCTTGACCAGGCCTCGCCACCGGCCATGATGCCCCGCAACTCTCGCATTCATTCCAAAAAGAAGAAAACGCCGTTCATAACGCTGTTGACATCGCCATGAGATCAAAATGACAGCTTTCTAGACCCGTGACGGGATCATGGTGGGCGGCATGGATCGTGTGATGGACCAAACTCTGGCTTGAGCGCGGTACCGCCAGGCTGGATGTTTCGTTCCGCCAGGACAGAAGCCTTCCTGAATCAATATCCGCTTTGACCTTGGGACGCTGGATGGAAGGGCTGGCCGCCACCGGACCTGTATCAGGCCTTTGGGCGGTTGTTCGCTTATCAGGAGGGATCGCTGGTTGTTTGTGTGGAGACGCTTGCACCGGGAGAGTGTGGCGCGGGAGATTCAGCAAGACCCGTTTTGAAACACAGACGTCCTTCGTCGATCAGATCAGCCCGTAAGGATCACAAGACGGATTCCAGTTCTTCAGGGGATGGGACAGCATCATCTTTGCCCCCCAATGCCGATATGCCGTCATCTGCGTCCTTTCATTGATGTTGGTAGCTGCATGGGTTTATCGAAGCGCAAGGAGCAAGTCCTCCTCCTCTATCGTTGCGGCCTTTCTTGCAGAAAGATGCGTTCGCCAGACTCCATGAGCTTTCACCGGCCCCCATGAAAGGTTGCAAATGACTGCGGCCTTCCGCAAATGGAGGGTGAGATGAAGTTGCTGACGATTTTTGAACTGGTGTCCCGCAGTGATAACGAGCTGCAATTGATCTTGAAGGATGCGTTTAATCAACTGGCCTTGAGTGAAGACGGGTCCACAGACCGGCGTAATGCCCTGGCCACACTGGAAAACGTCAACCGGGTAATGCGCTCCCGACCCCGGCGAGAACCACCGGGGCCATAGGTTGCAGTGGGAGGCTGCAATGGACGAGCGCCGGGGGCATTCCCCGGCATTCGCACCATCTGGTGTCACGAGAATTTCAGGGTCGTTTCCTTTTGGCTTGATCAATTACAAGCAGCGCCTCATCAAGCTGTTCTTTCCATGCTTGAAGGCTGACCTCTTCAGTGACGAGCCAGGTTTCAACCAGCTCTGCCATATCTTCCAGCGTAGCCAATAAATGCGGGGCAGTGTTATAGATACATTGCATTTCAGCCATGGCTTGCCGGGTTTCAGCTGAGGCTTTTTTGGTGGAATTTGAATAATGCGCCATTGCGCGTTGATGAGCGTCGATCATGATCGTTTTTCCTTTCGTATTATTGTTGTTATCGCCGGACACATCATGATTGGATGTGCCCGGTAGCCTGTGCCTCATCCGCATAGGCTATGAGGGTTTTAGTGGGGGAGAAATGCCGGTCCCGTTCGACGGGAAGCCCCAGCCGCCCTCGGATAGATTCGAGTTCAGAAATCTGGACGTAGCCCAGTTCAGCGAAGCCAAGGCCAAGGTCGCAGAGGCCGAAAGCGGTGTCGGAATCATCCGGGTCCAGCTCTGACAAGAGCCAGGTACAACCCGCATCCGGGGTGAAGATTTTGACCACGGGCATGAAGTCGATTGCGTCCTTTCCTTCCTCAGCCAAAGCTGCCTGAATACGGCCATTGTGAAGAAGCTGGTCTTTGATGGTTTTGGTTAGAAGTTTCATTGTCTTGTCTCCTTTTCGTTTCTTTAAGACGCGATACGAAAAGGACGGGCGAATAAGCCTGGGATCACCGGAACGGGGAACGCTCAACACGGTTCTTCGCAGCCTGCGCAGAAGAATGGTGCGGGCCGAGCGTTGAACCCTGGCGCGCCTGTCCCAGGATCGCAATAGGCTTAAGGAACACGGTGTAAAGGAGACAGGAAACTGATCTGACCGGGGAGATCGTCACAGCAGCGGAACAATGAAGGAGGCAATCCGAGAGGCACAGAAGGAATGTTCAATCTGGGCAGAAGACCAGGGAAATCTGGATATGGGGCGTAACTCTGTCCGATTATTTGGCGGCAGAGTAGAAAGAACGCCCAAGATTGGGATTCAGTACAGCGCCTTCAGCAACCGGTTTGGGACTTGCGCAAGGGATCGAAGCCGGAGGGCCGAGACTGCAAGGCTCGGTTCACGAGAGCCCGGCACCGGCGCAGCCAGTGTGTGCCTGATAATTGCAGCCATTTATCGAGAAATATTCTTCAAATCCATAAGTCACACGGTTCCTGTCCACCAAAAATCAACCAGACAGTACTCCAGCATTCGAATAGTGTTGCCATAATCGCTACCAAGCGATGGGAGTCTCTTTAGCCAGTTCAAGATATCGACAATAAGCATTTGCAAGCTGCATCTGCCTCGGCATCCGGCATTCAGCATCGAATACCTGCGGTGAGGCAACAAGGATTGTCAGGCACTGGGCGCGAGAGATGGCCACATTGAGGCGATTTGAGCTATAAAGAAACTCCATACCGCGCGGCGCATCGGTATGGCTGGAAGTGGCCATGGAATAGATAGTAATAGGCGCTTCCTGCCCCTGGAACTTGTCAACAGTGCCAACGCGCGCTCCATGTAAAATCTGCTGGATTTCAAAAACCTGAGCGTTATAAGGGGAAATAATTAAAATATCATCCAGTGTTAAATTATGCGTATGACCCAAACGGTCTGTCCATTGACTATCCGAATCAAGTATTTGATGGACGACCTTAAAAACCACAGCCGCTTCTTCAAGTGAGGAGCTGGTATTTCCCGTGTGTGGTACCGGGACATAGCACAATCCTGATCCGCTAAATAGCCCATCAGATATGATCTTTTGTAGTCCACATCCCTCTTTGGAAAAGAGCTTCCCTTCATAAAACTGCTCTGAATTAAAAAAACAGATATCAGGATGGAGCCGCCATGTCTCCGGAAGGAATAATCCCTGCTCTAGCGAAATCGTTTGATGCCCGCCAAGAAGATGATCAAGAGCCGAAACTCCGGTCCCGTCCGGATGAGAGCCTTGTGTGGGTTGCTCAAGCTGCTGTGGATCACCGAGCAAAATCAAAGCCGGTGCGGCCTGCCCAACTGCCACGACATTGGCGAGGGACATCTGGGCGGCTTCATCCACCACAAGCACATCAACTGTCTCGGCAGCATCTTCCCGTGACCAGAGAAAATGCGTTGCGCCGGCAACCTGCACGGCATCACCTGACAAAGCAGCAAAGAGCTCATCATTGTTTTTTACAAATGAGAGCCTTGCCTGATTGGGTTCCATTTCACCGGGCTTCTGGATGCACTGGATATCAACGCCCATTTCATCAGCAGCTTCCAAAACCTTATCAATCAGATGACGTATGACTTTATGGCTATTGGCTGTAATGCCCACTTTCTTTCCTTGCTGAACTAGAGAGCAAATCATGCGGGCACCGGTATGGGATTTACCTGTGCCGGGAGGCCCCTGAATTGGTAAAACGCCTTTGGCAAAAGCCTCACTAACACGCAAGGCAGCATTCAGTGTATCTTCACCATCATTCAGTATGGCTTGCCCGCCAAGGTCAGGAAGTTTTCGTAGCAAGAGATCGCGAGAACTTTGATAGGCCCCCACTCCTTCTATCCCATGTTCGACAACATATTCGCCAAGCCTGAAGAGAGAATCTGCCTGCTCTTTACCCGGAATAATCTTATGAGAAAAAACGGATTCGGGATGCGTATCAGCCGTAGCCTTGGATTTTTTAATATCTATGGTACGTTCTTCTGTGTTGATAGCCACTACACTACCAACTTTTTCACCGCCGGTCTGCCGGACGTCTTCATCACCCCTAATATCAGTATCCTGCTGTTCAAACCTGTAGCGGTGTGTTGGGATTCCGGTCTTGGTTGCATCAACCTGTTCGATCAACGTCAAATGACCCAGAGCCGCTTTTTCTGAAACGAGTTCATCGGCAGTCAGATCACTTAATCTGAAAAATTCCCACCAGACAGCCTTTTCTTCCCGCCTGTGCCATTCAAGCAGATAGGCAAGAATCCATCTTGCCTGCTGTTCAGTAGTCCGTTCTTCAACGCCAACAGGTACATCATCTGTCAGCTTTTGGATAAGTTCACGGACTTTACGCGCTTTTTCGTCTAGCTCTTCGCTCGGCCCTTGTTGCCCTGGCGCCGGACGCGGTATAGCCACTCCATTGGCAACCCGCTCTTTCCTTAAACTTTCGAGCCAGTCACGTAAATACAGCGTCGCAAAACAATCATCTGCGTTATAACCCTGAACGGATTCTTTAGTTTTATCGTCAATTGAAGGGATATCATCGAGTTCTAGTCCTGCCGATAACATTGTCAAAGCAACATTGGCATCGTGCAATGGAATCTTTCGCTTAAACCCAAAAAAAGGCTCCAGCTTCTTAAGAGAATAGCTTTCAACACTCGCTCTGAGAGAGTTCCTGACAACACTTAAAAGGTCAATAAAGACTTTACCGCGTAGGAAATTGTCAATTTCGTCTTCCCTAGTCCCGTAGCGCCCCATCAATCTTTTTAAGGCTGACGGTTCATAAGGGGCAAAATGATAGATGTGAAGATCTGGAAATGCTTCTCGCCTTGCAGTTACAAAATCAACAAAACGTTCGAAGGCTGCCTTTTCTGCTGCCCTATCGAACGCCCATTCGGCGATATAGCAGAGCTCGCCTCCATCATTAAAGGCATAGCCAAAAAGATATTCTATCCCCTCTTCCCCTACAAACTGATCGCTTTCAATATCAAAGAAGATATCACCATCCGAAGGTTCCGGGAGCGCCGCAAATCCCGTTTCAGGCAAGACATCTAGAAATTCATATTCATAGCTTCCTGTTCCAATAGCTTTGACCTGAATAGCGGCTTGCGCCCTTACTTTTTCCAATGCTACGCGTGAACCCTTGCGAGGTGTGAATGGTATGGCAGGCAACGCCGCAAGGGCGTGCCGTGTAGAAATTCCGTTTTCTTGTAACTCCCCTATCTGGCCTTTTGAAACATTGGCAACAAGACAAAGATGGTCATCTGCCCTCCTTCGCTTGTCACATGTATCTTGCCAACGGCATACATCGCAATGAGATTTTGGATCAGGATAAGTCACCCTCGACTGGCACTCATCCACAGCCAGTTCGGCGGATTTTTTCACGCGTCGGAAATAGGCCGCGTACTCAGGATAGCGAAATTGCTGCGGCTCAAAATTTGTCCAGGGAGAAACGATGTATAGATTTTCAGGGGTGATGCCCTGAGTGTCAGAAAGCAGATCCGCATAAAGACAAAGCTGCAATACACTGCCACCTTTAGTTTCTCTGGCTAGTTTGGTATCAATGACCTCGTATGACCAGTTACCCAAATCCGAGGGCACATCAACACGCACCAATATATCGGCACGTCCGGTCCAACGCCCCTGACGAAGGGCAGCCTGAACGATGATCTTCCTTCCATCCTTCATTGCTGATAATGTGGCATCTACGGTCGCGTCATTTATTCCCTCCCCTTCAATGACCACAATCTCATGGCCTTGCGACTGAAGATGGTCAATATAGTCCCGCTCGTGTCGTAACCCGCGCTCCTGTAGTATTTCCAGCAAGGGATCGTAATAGTTTGGCTTTTTAAGTGTTCCATTGGCGACCTGTAGATCAAGCTCACTCAAGTGGTCGCAGTTCAAATGACCAACAAGGTCAGAGGCACTGAGATAAATATTTCCATTTATTTTTTGCACTGAATCTCCTAAAGATAGTCGCCTAAAATCAAATCTTGAGTCGAGATCAAGAAACCCGTCTCCTAAGCCTTCTCATGCGGGACTTGACCTCATCTTCCGGCAACCGCACGAGGGAATCACCGTCGTACAGTTCCAAGGCATTCAGAAGCAAACAGGGATCAATGTCCGTATGCTCTTCAAGCATATCTATAGCCCATAGCACGCCATGTGTTTCGATGTCCTTGCTCTCCGCAAGCTGTCTTAGTGGCTGGTCTGCTGTAAACAGGATCGCGGCCTCGGTCGTTTCGGCGAGTACCAGAGCGAAACAGTCATTGAGTTTGAGCCGCCTGTTACTATTAAAATAGGTCACAGCGGTAACAACCTGGTCGCCGGGTAGAACGATAACCTCCATGCCCGATGCGACGAGGGCAGCCTTTTCTTCTACGGAGATTGATAGAAGCTCCTCCTCAAACAGTGGCTGCGGTATTGCAAAGCTAAAAGGCAGCGCGAAAATTTCCTGGAGAATTCCGCCTTTATGCAAGTCAATCAGGCACGAACTATCACTGATAATTATTCTCATTTCCTGCCACATGTCCTTGTAGGGTCTGCTCCAGCTCAAAGTACGGCATCTGCAAAAATTCAGAGGCCTTGCTGGGCGATATGAGCTTTTCAGACAATGCCCAGTAGCAAAGCCTTTGAAATCTCTTGGGTTCCTCGAACTTTCCTTGATTTTCTTCGCTTTCGAGCGGCATTGGCTCTTGTTTGCGCCAGGAACTCGCAAAAGTCTGAAAAGCGTAGGAAACAGCGGATTCACTCAGGATACCGGCCTGTTTGAAACGCATCAACATAGACGCAGCAGAAACACGATAAAGCCGCTTGAGCTGTATCAGCTCCGGGAAACTGACACTATGGCGCTGCTTGCCAATTTCCTTGATCAAGTGCTCAGAATTGACAAGGAAAGACCCGGCAAACACGTCAGACGCCTTTTCATGGTCAACGGGAGAGCTTTCGTCAATAAGACGGTGAGCCAGCTCGTGCGCGAGGGTAAAGCGTCGTCTTTCGAGAGGGAATAACCGGTTTACAACAATAACCGGAACAAGCTCTTTCCCCTCCCCTCTGTCAACAAGGCAAGTCAGACCGGAAACCCTCTCAGGGAGATCAATGACCAGCACCTTGATACCTTTTTCCTCAAGAAGCTCAGTCATATTGGGGATAGGATCAAGCCCCAAATCCCACGCATCCCGCAATTGGCTTGCAAGCGCTACAGCCTGCTCCAGGGTATCAAGTCTTGCTTGGGGAAACGGAGCGTGCCATTCGGCACTCTCCAGATTCAGTATCTCCTCTACGGATAGATACCTTTCGACGCGCTCGATAACGGTGGCTTCAACGCGGGCGCGCTCCTTGACAGAGGTGCCGGAATGTTTCCTGAATTCAACACCTTGCAAGCTCTTGACCTGATTGCTCAAGAGATATTCAAGGTTTACATCCAGGGCTTTAGCCATAGCAGTCAGGACATCGGATGCGGGCATCATTTCATCCCGCTCATATTTACCGATAGCCTGCGCACTGACCTTGCCGCCCATGGCATCCGCGAGGGAACGCAAAGAATAGCCAGCCTTCTTCCGCGCCAGCTTTAATCGCTCACCAAACATATTTATCTCCTTGGGACTTGACGGTTTACATTTTTTGTATTTATACTATAAATGTAAACCATGAACACACATTTTGTCAACCTGTAAACCATACCTTGAAGGAGGTAGCGATGTCAAAGAATGATCGTTATGTCACCAAACACTCTGACGGCTGGGCCGTTAAAGGCCCCGGTGCTGACCGCGCAAGCAGCGTCCACCCCACCCAGAAGGAAGCCGAATCCCGCGCCAAGGAGATTGTTCACAACCTCGGCGGCGGTGAAGTCCGCATTCAGAACCGGGAAGGCAAGTGGCGGGATTCCGACACCGTCGCCCCCGGCAACGACCCTTTCCCACCCCGTGACAAAAAGCACTGAGAGGTAGCGCATGCTTATCAACCAAAAATCGGTTCGCTCCGTCGAGAAGTACATCAAAGCCTTTAGACCCGGACAGACGATACGGCTTGCCGTACGCATTGACGCCCAGAACAAAAAGGAGGCAATCGAGGCCGGTTTTGATGAACGCCCGGAAAATGGCGATACCATTCTTTCGCTGCCCATCAACACGGTAGCGGCCTTTAATGCGGAAGGAAAACATATTCCCCGCAAAGACCTCCCTATGGAACCACGCTATATCACCACAATCGAATGGAGTTGGAAGCAGTGGGAAGGCCGGGGTCAGACCAGAACGGTGACCGAGTCAAGGGACATTTACAAAGACTGCTATCAACAGGACTTTATCCCGCCACCCGGCCTGGAACTGACATGGGCAACCAAAGATGGCCATGATTATGTCGTTTCAGAAGAATTTGAAATTGGCCAAGCTGATCCCGAAATCCTCAAACACGCCATCAACCTTTTTCTGTCAATATTCGGTGAATGTGAGATCCGCCGGGCTGACCTGACATCCTTTATCCCTTCGAAGATCAGACGACTCAACTGGGAACTTCTCCCTCCAGGCAAACACCCCTGGGATAAGGTCCAAAAATACACCCAAGAGCTTGTGAAAAAGAAAGACCCGCGCTACGGCAATATTATTCTCCAAAGGCAGGAAGCTGTCAGTCACTTTAAGCCGGACGAAGTATACGTGGGGACCGGCGGCTTTCGCACCTACATTGCCTATGTATTCAAGGCCAAGAAGACTGTCCTGCTCGAAAGCACTGAATACGGGAATGCCACCTACGTTTTCGGCGAAAACTGGGAGGAATTCTCCATGCTGACCAAGGCTGAAATCCTGAACAACAGCTACCAGAAAGACCGCCTGATCCATTCACAAGGATGGGGAGAACGATTGCATAAAACATTAAAATAGCTGAATTTTCTAATCTCCGACTAGTTCATGCGACACAATAAACTAATTCTCGCACAGCACAATAAACTAGCAATGCGATAAAGCATTGAAGAACATTTTTATAACTCAAGCACTTACAAATTTTAGCGTATGGTCGCCTTTCTTGTAGAATGGACCGACCACATAATCGGTTTTATCAAGCTCAGGATCAATCATGGACGTTGTAAAAATAAGCTGGTAATCCGATTGGAGCTCATCACAAGCAGCGACGATTACCCGCTGGAAATTCTGGCTTCGCTCCTCGGTCATCCCCTTGTCTTCGACGTTATCAAGCATCAAAAATTTCGGAAGCCGGGTCATATCGTCATCGACACAATGGATAAAAATTGCCATTCGGATAGCGTTTTTCATGATCGTCATTGAGCTAGCTGAGAATTTAGAGCGCCCATTGACGTACATTTTGTCTTTACCAAAATCGAGGGTAACTTCTTCTACATCCTCGAAAACGCTTTCGTAGCCACCATCCTCCCTAATTATCGCTGCCGCTACCTGTTCAATACGAGAGTAGACTTCAGAATATCTATCCTTGTAGGCTTCCTCGATGAATTCGAGTTTTTCCGATAGATCAGTAATGATTCCATTGATATTCCGTTTCTTTTCAACAAGCACTCCAATCTGATCTACCATCCCCCTCTTTTCATTAAGCGAATCGATTTGGCTAGCTCTATAACCAATCTCAACACCGATTTGGGATATAGCGGCATCTACATTGTCAGCCGTTGAAGTTAGTGACAAATATTCTTTCTTGATAACACCAATCTCTCTCGCCATTGAAAACAACGTGGCGTTAATCAAATTAATTCTTTCATGAAACGTCCCCACGAGATTTTCACTCTCTTTAATCTGAAAGTTAATCTCATTCGTCATCTGGATATAAGAATAATGCCTCTCTGAATTCGCAAGATCAGCTTTACATAGCGAGCAGTGACCTTCCTCTGGGTGGTCTTCAAGCGGCGTAAGACAAGCAGGACAGTATTTGAAAATGAGCTCACCGATCTCTGAATTGGCAAGTCTGGATTGTTCTAGTGACTTCAAGCGGAAATGCAAAGAATTCAGGTACAAGCTCGTATCGACCAACTCTGTTGAAAGCTCTTCTTTCTCTTCTTTCAGCTCGTATTCTTTCGACGACAGTGCTTCGAGCTTTGCGTTTATTACAACTACCCTTTCTCGTATATCGTCACTGAGAGATTCGGCATTTTTATTCCTGATGCCCCTTCGATCATTTTCAAGCTGCTCAATTTCACTTTCAAATCGCGCAATTTCTCTATCAATTTGATCGCCGTTCAGAAAGGCGTTGTCCGAACCCACAAAGCGATATATCGCCTTTAATTCCGACTGGACACTATCAAACTCAGCGTTGGCTTTTATAAGCTCCTGCCGTAAATTATGTGCTTCAAGGTCATCGATACCAAGGAGAAATTCTCCTATAGCTCGCCTCATTGAAGCATTGTCATACTTTTTATCCTCTTTGAGGAGTTTTGTAGTTTCAGACAACTGATCAACATACATTAGACGCATTATTTGATGTACAGTCAAATTCTTACTCTCGTCCGTCTTGTGGGATGGAAGGCCGAGAAGATTGAAAATCTCCTGAGAATAGCTATGCGTATCGGTACTTCGTGCGTAAGGAAACCTGAACCAGTTAGCACCCGCCGCTAGACCTTCATCAATGATGCCTTCAAAGATATACATTGCACTCCTGCCGGAGGTAACTATCTCCCGCTTGAGAGTGAAAGGCTTGTAGTTGATGAGAACTTCAACAAGTGTTTCATCACACCTTTCCTGTTCGTCTGTCCAGTCGCTCAGCTCGGCCCCCAGCGCAAAATAGAGCAAGTCCATGATAGTGGATTTCCCCGTACCATTGTCGCCCCGGATTATATTGACGCCAAGTTTAAACGGTTGGTCGTAGACAAACCCTCCAGATTTCAGCACACAGAATCTGTTTACTTTAAGAAAAGGTCTCGCATTACTGGCCTGGGCTCTATCCATCGTATCGATACTCCATAAGTTGAGACCTTGCTTTCAAGCCTTTTTTACCATCAAAATCGATAAACGGCAGCTCATTCACCACAAAACGAAACCATTCCTGATTTAATCGTTCGTCCGCATTGAAGGCTTCTGCGATTTTTTCCGGCATCTCACTACTTGACCGGCAGACGAGTCCTTCCCGAAACTTCTCTGAACAAACAAGCCCCTTGGCTGTCAAATTCTGGATCGCCGTATATTGAATATTCTCAAGCTCGAAGAAAATGCGCCGGTTATTCTGGATAACCTCATACGCATCTGGTATTTCCTTAAGAATTTTTTTATAGGCACGCAGAGCGGCAGGAAACGGATCAATCTTTTTAAGCAGATGAGGAAAAAGAATGTAATAGTCCATCATGCGGAAGACCTGCCAATCCAGCACCTCCGCCTTGGAGGATTCAAGCACCAACAGCATTCTGTAAATGCAATGATTTATATCATGGGCTGGATGGTAAATCAGCATTATGCACTCCAAACCAAATGGCATTTACCCGTCAAAAAGTACAGCATACCGGCAACCAGTCCAGCGTTTACCGAACTGTTATACCCAACAATAGACTGGTAAACTGGCTCGATAATATGCTCATGTATAGCAGCATCAATCTCCGACTTTGATCTATCATCTAAAATCAAAGGTCTTATTTTATGGTTAAAGGTCGTATCGATCATGGCAAGCACGTGTGCATAAATATGTTGATCGACGAGAGACAATTGCTTTTTGGCAAGAAATCTCTCGAACTTATTCTTGAAATAAACAGCATTCTCAACTAAATCTTGCCTCCCGCCATTTTCTAATTTCTTCTCGACCCCGATAATTTCTCGATCAGGCCTATTTGTCGTATATTCAGCAAGCTCTTCAATAATTTCCTTTATTTCTGGATTATCGACGATGTTAGCCTGTATAGCCGCGATGGCTTTTTCAAGTGGAAGCAAAGTAGGCATGTTGACGTACTTGTCCCCCTGGACAACGTCGTCAATCTTACTTCCTGTAATTTTTGCCTTATTTGCCATCTTCTTTCCCTGAGTTCACGGTCTTACTCCCCATTACAAAGTCACCGTTTAGTTGAGAATCTTTAATAACGGCTTTGTAATTCTTGGTCGAAGGCGTGACTGATACAGCACTCATTTTTTGCGTATCCCGATATACAAGAATTGCGCTAATAAGGCCTATGAAAAGGAACCCAATCAACAACAAGGTTAAGATGAAAACTTTTTCACTGCCGAATAGAGCAAGAACATCCTCTCGGTAGATCGATCTCACCAAAAACCAAACAAGGGCAGCAACTACCCCGACCGGCCCCGTGACCTTGATTGCGGTACTCCATATCTTTTCCATACCTACCTCGCCTACTCAACGTATCCCATCATTCCACCAACATCCGTCGCTTTGATATATTTTGCCGGAGCTTCCATCACTGATCCGATCTCTTCAAAGTGCTTCTCGCCGCATTTGATTTTTGCCCCTTCTACGTGGCGCAAATCTCCCCACCAGGTACTGCCTTTGGTCTCGACAACAAAATAGAGCCTTTCCTTCCCTTCATCGTCTACCACCACGGCCCAGTCGGGGTTGTAAGTGCCAAGGGGTGTAGGTACTTTGAACCAAGGCGGGAGCTTCGCGTAAACCTTGACCTTTTCGTTCTTTTCCAGGTCTTCCGCGAATGTTTTTTCAACACCTCCCGAATCGTACACGACGTGGGTGTAAACGGACTTTTGGGTTTCCAGGGTATTCTTGATATATCCTTTCAGCTCTTCCTGCTGGAAAAGTTCCTGGGCATAAAAGTGCTCGTCCCCGACTCTGGTGTACTTGATGCCATCTACAAGGGCAAGCCGCTTGGTGCGGTTGATTGATTCAGAACAGTAATCAATGAACTGCTGTGGGTTCCGCTTGAAGTCCTCCAGACGCATACTGTCCCGCAAAATCTGAACGATACTTTTTCTCGTGAGCTGCGTTTTGTCCTGCAAATCGGTAATGATGTCGGGCAGTTCTAAATTATCTTCATGAATAGTGGTGTAACCGGATGTTGATGTCTCATCGGCGGTTACGCCGCCCTTGCCGATAGCAATGTCGGCCTTCCGGAATTGCGCCCGCGTTTTGGTAATAGGCGGACACTCCCGAATGGCCGTGGCACAATCGGCTATGATCTTATCGTTATCAAACTGAACGCGGTACGTCGTCTTATACTTGATACGCTCCCATAGGGCCTTAAACTCATCACTTTGAAGAATAGCTTCACGGGTACGAATGACCCGCCGGTCATCGGCGTTTTTAATGTCGAGCCTTCCGGCGAGCTTCCGGAGAACAGCCTGAACATCGGTGGCGATAGCTTCAGCCTGCTCTTCACCATGGATTTGGGCAAGTTCCTGCTTGATCTCGTCAGACAGCTTGAACGTGCCTGCTTTAATCGCAATCCTCAGGCTGTCCTGTACCTTGCCTTTGGCATCGACAAACTCTTCTGCCTTGAGAAAAGCCCAAATCTTCTCGGATTGATCCACCCCAAGATTTGAAACCTCACCGCTATCACCGACCACCTTGATGGTGGCAAACTGGTGCTGCTCGACAATTCCGAAGCGGATACCGGTATCTTCCTCGATCTCCTTCTGGAGGTTCTCTGCAAACTGTTCATAGCTCTCCGTGGCTATGACTGTCAGCGTATTGATGTCATTACCGCGCAACCGCAAGCCATCCTGGTTTACGCATAAGCGCAAGCCCCGCCCCAGTGTCTGCCGCCGCTCCCGCTCGCTACCCATATCACGCAGCGTGCATATCTGGAACACATTGGGACTGTCCCACCCTTCCTTCAAGGCCGAATGGGAAAAGATGAATTTCAGTTTGGCATTGAAAGACAGGAGCTTTTCCTTGTCTTTCATGATGAGGTTGTAGGCACGTTCGGCATTGTCCCTGCTCGTCTGGTTACCTTCATCGGTATCGACCGACCGGCCTTTCTTGTCTATGGAGAAGTATCCGTTGTGAACCTCGTCCGCGTTGGCATCAAGGTCAATCTCACCAAACAGGCTTTGATAATCAGTGGACTTGGCCAGTTTCCTGTATTCATCCTCGAACATGAGGGCGTATTTACCCTTTAGGGGGTTGCCGTTTTCATCATATTGCCGGTAATGCCCGACACTATCGATAAAGAACAAACTTAAAACCTTGATGGGCTGCTTGTTGGCGGCAAAAGTTAGTTCCTTGTCAAAATGCTCCTTGATCGTCCGGCGGATCATCATTCGTTTGACTGCGTCGGGGTCAACGCCACCAATGGCATCGCCTGGCCGCAATACTTCGTCAAACCCTTCGCCTTTGACTTCGATTGATTCATTGTTGCCGCACGTAATGGTCCCGACCTGGATGTTTTCGTATATGGCCCTATTTGCTACCTGCTCCAGATCATCGCCATCCTCGACGGTCAGAATCTCCCGGCGGATGTTCTTACCGCGCTGAACGTCAATCTCGATCTTAGCGGTAATCGATCCATTCCGGTTATGGGTGGATACAAGACGCACATAGGGCTTATTGTGTCCACCTTCTATCTCCAGTGACGCCACTTCAATCTGCTTTACAAGCCCTCGCTCATAGGCATCCACGGCGTCAAGACGATAGGTCATGTGATGCTTATCAACGTGGGTCGCCGAATAGCGCAAGGTACAAAGCGGGTTCATAGCCGTCAGGGCTTCCTTCCCCTTACCGGTCAGGCCTCCATCTACACTCTGCGGTTCATCGACGATAATGATCGGATTGGTGGCACGAACCAGGTCAATGGGCTTCTCGCCTCCCGTGTTCTCGTTCTCCTTATAGAGGTTGTTTACATCTTTCTTGTTGATCGCGCCAACGGTCGTGACCATGATCTGGATGTTCGAGCTGGTCGCAAAATTTCTCACCTGCCCCAGTTTGGATGAATCATAGAGAAAATATTCATAGCCCTTGGCTTTCGGGTATAGACCTTCAAAATGATCCTGCGTGATCTGAAGCGTCTTATAAACCCCTTCCTTGATGGCGACCGACGGGACGACGATCACAAATTTGGAAAAACCGTAACTTTTATTCAACTCAAAG
>Ga0172382_10007931_pt1 | contig 14944 bp, 7 predicted proteins | sample Leawel138RmetaG_FD_122245 | JGI IMG/M metagenome (GOLD analysis project Ga0172382, IMG submission 122245) | Leachate microbial communities from a municipal landfill in Southern Ontario, Canada - Leachate well 138R metaG | ecosystem: Engineered > Solid waste > Landfill > Unclassified | place...
TGTCTGAAAGCAAGGGATGATTCTGAATAAAAATAGGACCGTTTATCTGGGTAAGAGGGCTGAGCTCGTTTAAGTGTGTCAAGGAAGCGTTGTTTGTTATCGAAAAAAAACCGTTAATTTCTGCCAGAACATCTAAGCCGCCTAAACTGCTTAGGGCTGGATTATTATAGATGTTTAAGCCTCCTGTTGTTTGGAGCGAACCCAGACCTTGTAAACTGATTAGGTTGTTGTTGTTATTTATATCTAAATAATCTCCGACAGACTCCAGGTTATCCAACCCGCTCAGGTTTACCAAAGCGGGATTATTATAGATGCCACAGATGCTTCCGACGGTTTGAAGTGCAGACAGCCATTCCAAGTCAGAAAGAAAGGGATTTCCACCTATGCTCAACGTAGTTCCGACGTGGTTCAGTTCTGAAAAACCGCTTATTTCCGTTAATGATTCGTTACCAAAGAGCGAAAATATAAGGCCTATGCTTTCAAGGTGCTCGAATGTGGCAATGCTTTCCAACTGGGGATTGTAATTAATTCTCAGCTGACCTCCTATGCTTTCCAACAAAGGAAAAGCATCCAGTTGGGTTAAGATAGAGTTGTTTTCAATTTCGAGATTTCCTCCAATACTCTGCAATTGACTGAGATTGCTCAGGTCGGTAATATTATATCCTTTGATAATTACGTTCCCCGGAAAATGGGAGCAATCCGGAAACCCGAAATTATCCAAATCTTGCTGGCTGTAAAAAGTCAAATCCCAGCTTGGGCAGGTGGGAAAGGTTGTAAAACTAAGAGGGCCTGTCCAGTCGCTTTGGTTATAGCCCCCGCAATCTGTCCGGACATAGAACTCATAAGCTGTCTCGGCTTGCAGTCCGGAAAGTTCATACTGATTTTCTACTATATTTGTAATCATTGTTCCGCTGCCTTGTGCAAATCCTGCTTCGCCCCATTCAATCTCAAACGAATCTCCGCCTGCTTCCCAAATCAGTTTTGCAGAACCGGATCCTATATTTTCCACACCTAAATCCACGGGAGCTATACAAGGATCACACTCAGCGGTTACCGTAGCTTCATCTAAGCAATTTCCTGCATTGCCCGATATGGATCTCGGGTTGGCAGGATTGGACAGATAAGTACAGAAATTAGGTAAATTACAAACTGAAAGTAAGGAGTTGTGTGTAATATACAATCCCGCTTCATAATCTGGTAAAAAAGCAAGATCAATATTTTGTAAGCCGGAAATATCGGTTAAATAATTATTATATGAAATTGCTAAATCACCTTCAATACTTGTCAAATTGCTTAATCCGTCAAGATTGGGTAAAGAATAATTATATACAATTACTAAATCACCTCCAACACTTGTCAAATTACTTAATCCATCAATATTGGTTAAGTTTGAGTTAGCATCAATAATGAGGTTATGTCCTACATTTGTCAAATTGCTTAATCCATTAAGGTTCTGTAATCCATTAAGGTAAATATAAAGATCGTCTCCTATACTCGTCAAATTGCCCAATCCCTCAAGGTTGGTTACATTAAAGTTATAGCCAATATCAAGAGCTCCTCCCACACTTGTCAAATTACTTAATCCGTCAAGATTGGGTAAATTTGTAGAATTAATATAAAGACTTCCTCCAACACTTGTCAAATTACTTAATCCGTTGAGATTAGTAATGTTAGAGTTGTTGATGTCTAAATCACCCGAAATCTCCGTACAGTTCGGGTAGTTGATTGCAAAAGCATCAATTTCTGCTTGAGAATAGAAGCCTATATCTCCGGGAGGGCATTGTGCTTTTACTTCTATAGAAATAAAAGAAAAAGACAATATCAAAAATAAAAAGTAAATTTTCTTTTTCATTGCTCAACGTTTTTGTGGTTAAATTCTACGCAAAGTTGAAAAAACTCATTTTTGTGAAAAAAGAAAAGATGTTCCGATTTCGGAAAAAAGGTTTCATATTCGACAAGCACTTGATAATCAAGCAAGGAGAAAGACAAAAAACACCATTAAAATTTTGTTTTTCAACCATCAGCTTATACCGATTGAAGCAGTTTTCTTTAAAAAAAGCCACATCAACCGTATGGTTTGAAGTAGAAAAAACCGAAAAATTCGTGTGAAAAAAGATTGAAACCAGTTCTAAAAAAACATTTTAAAACAGCAATCTTTATGTTTGAGAAATTAAAAAACGGGAATTGAAGTGATTGTGTTTTAGGACAACTAATTTTCTGAATGGTCAAAGAAGTGTACTTTTTTCATTTCTTTGAATTGTTTTGGGGAAAGTCCTGTAAATTTTTTAAAAGCATTATAAAAGGTAGTTCTGGAGTTGAAACCACAAGCATACATAATTTCGTTGAGGTTGGCAAGTTCTAATTCATTGATGAGTTTTTTGGCTTCGCTTATCCGATAGAAGTTGATGAAATTGCTGTAATTCATTTTAGCATAGGTCGCCACAGCAGAGGAGATATATTTTTCGTTGGTCTTTATCAGCTCTGCCACATCTTTAATTCCCAGATTTGGGTCTTTGAATATTTGTTCGTTGTTGAGCAAATTGAGAAGTCTGTCAAAAATCTTTTTCAGTTGATCTCTGTTGTCTATATTTTCGGGAGTAATTTTATAGAAATTTACTGTGTTGAGGAGTTCTATATTCCGATTGTAAAGCTCTTTTAAGGTTTTGTTTCTGTATATGAGGAAAAACATTACAAATCCCGCTACAAAAACCACTAAAATTATCCCTATTAAAAGCGTTCTGTTTTGAGCTTTTTTACTTTCAAAAGCATAGTGAATTTTTTCTATTTCTATGTCTTTTAATGAGGTGTCATATTTTCCCTGAAGTTCGGCAATTTCTTTTCTTGCCTTTTCTTTGTCTATCTCTTGTATGGCTGTAAGGTAATTTTCGTGATGATATAATGCTTCTTTAAAATTCCCCTGTGCTTTATAAAGCTCATAATACAGCTCCTGTACGTGTGCTCTTTCTACAGACGATTCCAAAATATTGACATAAACATCTGCACTGTCGATAGCTGATTTGGTTCGGGTATAGTTTTTCTCTCTTAAATAAACCCCTGCAAGATTGATGTAGTTTAGCAATATTCCGTATTTTGTATTGGTTTGGTAGCAAGCCTCCAAAGACTCTTTGTAATGAACCTTTGCCTTTTCATACTCTTCTTTTTTCAGGTATATATTTCCTATATTCATCATATTCCTTGCAATGGAAATTGATTGGTTATGCTTTTTAGACAAAACCATTGATTGCTGATAATAATGTAATGCAGAATCAAGTTGATTTAAAGCGGAATGATAAGTACCGGCATTGACATAAAAAGTAATCAGGTTTATATCATTTTTTAGTTTCTTTGCAATAGGGATGGCTTTCTGAGAATAGTAAAGTGCTTTTTCGGGATTGTTTATCTTTATATAAACATTTCCGACCAAACTATAAGCAACCGAAAGATTCAGACTGTCATTAATTGATTTGAATAATTCAATAGTTTTAATTCCGTCTTCTATAGCTTTGGTATAGTCTCCCGTTTCTCTATAAATACTTGCACGGAGATAGTATAATGAGGCCTTCAACGATTCGGAAGAAGTTTCGGCAAGCACCTCATCAACTGTTTTTTTTGATTTTTCCAGCTCTCTCAATTCATACAGAACGTCAGCCAGACAATATTGTATGTATAAAGCATCTTCCTCTTCCAGCTTGTGTTTATAAGTTAGGTATATATCCCGGATTTCTTTAACCGCATCTTCGGTTGCCCCTTCTTCTATGTAAATGTTCTTAACTAAATAACAATATGACGACCAACCGACATAATAGTTATGTTCCTGAATTAGTGATTTGATTTTTTCGAGATAACCCGAAACAATCGTAGGATTACTACCATATAAATCTTCACATAACGAAATTATTTCAACAATATCTTCTGTGGTTTTTTCTTGTTTTGCATCGAGTTGTTGTAACTGCAAAACCTTATCTTCCGCTTGTTGAGCGAAAAGACTACAACCTGATATAAGCCAGACAAAAAGAACGGCAACACGAAAAACAAAAAATATCTTTGAATTCATATTGTTTTTTTAACAAAAATAGTTCAATACACGACAAAAATCAAAAACCAATAATAAAAATACTGAAAAACAACAATTTGCCATTTATAAATTGCTGTTTTTCTTACAAAAATTCTGTTTTTTTCTCTTGCAAAACCGCAAAGAATTTTTCTTTAATACAAGTCAGTTGCTTTGCAACTTCGCGAGAAATATAACCTGCAAAGAATTACAATATATTTTGGTAAAATTCTGTTCTAATTACTTACTTTCTTACTCAAAACTTCATTTTCAGAAGTTGTTACTTTCACTATCAGCACCTGATTGGCTGTAATATGGGAAATAATATGACTGTTTCCGCTTGCTTGGGAAGTGTAAACCTTTCTTCCCAACATATCATAAACCGTAACTTTACTCATCTCAAAGCCTTCCGAGAAAATATGAAACACATTATTTTGCTTATAAATTATCCAGCTGTTGTTAAGGTCAGGATTGATAATATCTAAAGTTCCCGATTGCTTGTAAACCACTTCAAAACGGGTGTTGAAAATTCCTTGCTCACTTACAAAGCTGTAATTTCCGTTTTTCAGGTTTTGCTCGGTTTGGGTAAGGTTATCTTTGATAAAAATATCCTGACCTTCTGCAAAAATTCCGTCAAAATCAGCTAAGGAAATTGTATAGCTTCCAGCCTCATTGGCTCTGAATCCTAGCGAAACCACATCATTATCGTCAAAAGGCAAAGCACGTCCCTGAATCACAAAATTATCTTGATTATTCTCAATTAAGCTGTACAAAGCCGAACCCGAATACCCGAACAGTTTGGCATCAATCCCGAAATCAAAATCTTGGGTTGCTCCTTCCATATTTGGTCTTTCAAATCTCTTGGCATAAACCATAAGACTGTCATAATTGGTTTTAGAAATGCTATATTCTCCCGTTTTTGTATAGACTTTCCCTAAACCTAAATAGTTGTACATTATTCCCTGAGGAACACCAAACTCCTTCGATATGGCAAGGGACTGATTAAAATTATCAATAGCCTGTCGGGTTTTTCCCGTTTCTGCATAAACATCCCCTATATTAAAAAGTAACATAGCAAAATCTATCGGGCTGTTATATTTTTTTGCCAGTTCACGGCTTTTTTCGTAATATTCCAGTGCTTTGTTTAAAGAATCTGTTTGCTTGTAAAAGATTGCTAAATTGTTATAAACCATTTGAAGCCCTTCTTCGTCTTCTGTGTCCTGAGCAAGTTTGAGTGCTTTTTCATAAAAGGAAAGTTCTTTTTGAGGATCCTGAAGTTCATTATTCAAAAGCCCTAACCTGTTATATATAGTAATTACATTTTCGGTCTCCTGTATAGATTTATACAACTTCAATGCTTCATATTGGTCAGAAAGAGCCTTTTCGTATTCTCCCAATCTTTGGTAGTTTACTCCTCTGGTCGTATATAAATATGCCTTTTGTTGATTTATCGTGACTTCAGGCATTATTTTTTCTATCAAAGACAAAACCTCCAAATACTTTTCTTGTCTTTCTAAGACCCTTATTTCCAACATAACAAAAAACATCCGCATATTTTCATCAACAAGTTTGTCGAAGTGTTTTTCTTTTCCCTCATAAACAAGATCAACTGCCTCTTGAATTTTTCCCTGGGAAATATAAATATAAGACACATAAGCATAGTAATTAATTATACCTTTCTCATAATCCGCCTGTTCCAAAAGAGGGAGTAATTTATTAAAACACAAAACCGCTTCCTCCAGATTTTGTTCTGTCAGAGAATTACAATCGCTTATTTTTTGATCAAATTGTTCGGGAGTAAATGTCTTCTGAGCGGAAGCAAAAACACAAAAGAATAAAAAACACACAGTAACATTAAATTGTGTTCGGAAAACAGGAAAATCTTTTATTTTCATTTAAACTTTTTTGGCAAAAATAGTCAAAATAAAACAACATATACAATATTTTTTATTTCACACATCGAAAACAACAACTATCTGTGATTCATCAGAATAAGTTCTTGTGGCTTTTACATAAATATGATATCAAAATAGTAAAGAACTGTTTTCAAGAATGTTTATTTTAAATTATATCTACATGAAAGCTGTGTGTTTGAAGTTTGACAGTGTGTTTAGGCTAAAAGCTATAACTTATTCTCATAATTATTTTAATAGGAAAGCGAAACTATGCTCAAAACTCATAACTCACTCCCAACCCGAAGAAACTTCCTTTTTTGTAGGTGAGGGCAGGCACAGCTCCCGAAGTATTTTCCTGCATTCTTCTAAACTCCGGATTCAGGATGTTTTTGGCTGTGAAGTTTACTCCCAGACTTCTGCTTAGTTTGGTTTTCAGGATAAAATCAAGTGTTCCCATTCCTTTGTCAACAAGGTTTCCTTTGGTTTCTATTCCCAGAGCATAAAGCCTGTCGGAATAATAGGAATAAGCCATAGTAGCGGTCAAATTGCCGTAATCGCCCCAACCTTTCGTATAAGAAACATCTGCATTTAAAAGCAAATCGGAAGCTCCTGTAAAACTCGAAGTATCATCTGTAAGGTTGATGTTGTAATTGGTTTCTTCTCTTACTTTTTCCGAATCCAGCTCCTGATGTGTTTGCATATAGGAAACGTTGAGTCCGGCTGAGAGTTTGTTGGTGTGTTCGCTTTCGAAATCAAAAATATTTTTTCTAACTTCAATTTCTGCTCCGTAAACATATCCGCTGTCTCCCGTGTTGAGGAACGAAATATCATTGGTTGAAGATGCCAAGGTAACTTCGTTTATCGGATCTACAATATATTTCCCGAAAAGGGTAGCCGAAATTACCTCATCATTTTTCGGGAACATTTCCCATTTCAAATCTACATTATAGTTTTGTGAAGGATACAAATCAGGATTCCCGACTTTTACTTCGGTTACATCTTCATAGATAAACAAGGCTCTTTCTTTAAACTGAGGCAACGTGTAGGTTTTGCTGGCTCCGAAGCGAAAGTTTTGGCTATCGGTCAATTCATATTTCAGCACCAGATTTGGCAGAAATTCGTTTCTGTTAAACGTGTTTTTGTCACCTTCCGGATCAAGTTGTGTAACCCATTCTACGGTTTGTTCTACTCTTTCAAAACGAAGCCCGACTATAGAACTCCATTTGTCAGACAGTTTATACTCTAAACTTGCAAAACCTGCATTGATGTTTTGTTCTCCGGTATAAGTCTGTCTTCGCTCTCCCGCAAAAGATTCGATAGTAAAGAGTCCGTTTTGGTAATTCTGTTGATTGAAAAAGGTATCGAGGTTGTTAGGGTCAACTACGGTGGTGAGCTGCGAATTCGGAATTCTGAAGTTAAACTGAATCGCCTCAAAATCACGTTGTTTGAATCTTCCGTTATAGCCCAGAGTAATTTTTCCTTTTGAAATTTCTTCGTTTCCTAATTTATAACTTACCGCCAAATTGGCTGCCATTTCGTCTTCCGTAAGGTTCTGATAATAGCGGTTGTTATCGGTAATGGTGTTTTGAGCCAGCACATAACCGCTGTAGGTGTCGAGATATTTCATCGTGTTCTGAATTCGGTCGGGCATATCGCTTTTTACGGTATTGAAAGAAGCTCCCCAATCGAAATCTATTTTTTCGGTTAACGTATGTTTTCCTAAAAGCTGATTGATAAATAAGGTGTTTTGAATATAGGTAGAACGTTGTACCAATCCGTTGTCGTTTTCGGCTATATCTCTGAGGAAACCTCTGTAAATATCTCTTGACTGGTCTGAGGAATTTACGAAAAGCAAATTATAAGACAATTTGTGACGGTCGTTAATCACATAACCTGCATTAAACATTCCGGTCGTGTTGGTCGTATAGGAAAATTTTTCCTGCTCAAACGATTTTAGCTTTGCTCCCTGAGCCGATACGCTTTGGTTGATACCTTCTCTGTATTGAAAGCCGTTGTCGAAATTTGCCGTAGCGAAAAGGTTGAGTTTTCCTTGTTCGCCTATGCTAAAAGATTTTCCTGCTTTGATTTCTAAATTTCCTCCATAAGGCGATTCTTTGACCGGAGCCATACTGTTTTGAAAACGAAAACCGGTAAGCGGATTATTGGGCACTCCATAAGAAGAATATCCGAATTTATCAGGGCCGTCCTGAAGCAGGAAATTATCTGCTTTTTCCAGAGCGTTGGTGTTTACATTACCACCCAGACCTATTTCAAACATTCCGCTGCCCCTGTAATTTTTGGAAGTAATATCCACGTTTCCTCCTGCAAAATCTCCCGAAACTTTAGAAGTATAAACCTTGTCTATGGAAATGTATTCCACAATATCTGTCGAAAATAGATTCAGGTCGATATTCTTTTTTTCAGGGTCGTTGGAAGGCACCGGGAGTCCGTTTATTGAGGTGGAATTATAGCGGTCTCCTAAACCTCTCACATAGACATTGTTACTTCCTTCCTGTTTTGATACTCCCGAAGTTTTTGCCACAGCCGTTGCCACATCCCCTACTCCTTTTCGACTGAGTTCCTGAGCTCCGATGTTTTGTTTGATTTCGACTGCTTTTTGCTGCTGCATAAGCAAAGCCGATTCTTTTTCCCGACTCTGAACCACCTCGATAGTAACGCCTTCAAGGGTAATGTTGTCGGTTTTCATCCCCTGATTCAGGGTTTTCTTTTCTCCCGCTTTTACCGAAACCGATACTTCTACGGGTGTATATCCCATAAAGTTGAAAACCAGAATGTGATTCCCCGGATTTACATCCAACGAATACTTTCCGTTTATATCGGAGGTAGTCCCGAAATTAGTACCTTTTATAACGATACTTACAGCGGGTAAGCTCTCGTTATTGTAGTCTAAATCGGTTACTACACCCGACAAAGTTGCTTTTTGAGCTGTTGCAACTCCAAAAATCAACATACATAAAATAGTTAATCCAAAACGCATTAATGATAAATTAAAATTTTCCGCAAAGGAATAACCTATCTGTAACCTGAATGTTTCGGATATATTAACGATTTGTTGAATCTGAGTTACTTTTGTGTTAAGCAGGTTAAATTAGCGTCATTAACTTTGAAGAGTTTCTGGCTTTAGCCCATATAATTCGAAACAAACCCATTTGAGTATTCTTTAAAAATAAAAGTGTAATCTTGTTCTGTATTGCGAATAATTTCTTATTTATTTGTTAACAGAGAAATATTCATAATTTATAGTCTCTTTTTGATATCACACAGCTGATGAAAAACACTTACCTTTGCATACGATATTTTATTGTATATATGAAACTTCAAAAGCGTACTATTACATCTTCATTCAGCAAAAGACAAAAATCTACTGTTGTTTTTTGCAGGAATTCCGCAACTGCATTGAGGAGTTTTTCATAGGAGAAATTTTAATAAGTAATTGTCTCTTTTTCATATTGTTATTTAATAAATCCCGCCATACATTTGCACCCGATTTCAGTGAGTTTATTATGCTTACATATAAAATTAACACTGTTCAGTCTTTTAACTTAATTTAAACAAAAAAACAAACAAAAACAATGAAAAATTTATTTTTAACTGCAATTGCAGTAATCGGATTCGCTTTCACAGCACAAGCTCAAAATTCAGGAAACGTAACTTTGAACGTTAAATTGCACCCAATCCAGACGTTGGTCGTAAACCCTTCTCAGAATAATGTTGACTTAAATTACCATACTACAGCTGACTATGCCAACGGGGTAAGTTCAGCTCAGGCAGACCACCTTACTGTTTACAGCACGGGAGGTTTTACAGTAAAAGTTGAATCAGCTACTGATGCTATTTCTTCAGCAGTAGCAACCAACTCTAATACATTGGCTGCAAGCTCTATTGAGGTAGTTGCTAATGAAGGTAGCAATGCTTTAAGCGAAGCAACTTATTCACCGGTAAACCTTTCTACAACAGGGGGAACTCTTATTTCGAGTAATACCGGAGGGGTTAACAAAAAATTTAACGTAGAATATAAAGGTGCAGGAGCAGACCAGTATGTAAACCTATACTACAACGGTGAAAACCCAACTGTTTATACTACAACGGTAACTTACACTATTTCAGCTCAATAATTGTAAGAAACAGCAATCATAAAAAGGAGTGTAGGGCAATAGTCATACACTCCTTTTTTTTATGCAATCGGTTTAAAATTTTACGGCTTGCAAAAAACCAAAAATAAATTTGTACCTTAGTGCAATAGATTCTTACGTTATGAAAAGTATTGCTAAAGTATTGTTTTTATTGGGTTTCCTCTCGTGTTATTCACAAACGGGACTGTCTGTTTCTCCTCCCCGGGTCTATTATGAACTGGCTCAGGGCCAAAGTGGGGCAGAAAAAATTCTCATTACCAATGTCAGTGAAAATAACGAACTGGAAGTCGGTATCAGTCTGGGAGATTGGGAGTATAACGAAATAGGAGAAAATATGATGTATCCTGCAGATTCTCTGGCAAACTCTTGTGCCGGATGGATAAGCGTAGCCCGGGAAAACAGCTATTTTACGCTAAAACCTCAGGAAAGCAGAGAGGTGGAAGTGTTCCTTACGGTGCCCGACCAGATCAACACCACAATTCCGGCCTACACAGCTATGCTGTTTGTAACCCAAATGAATCCAATTGACGATATAGACAGCAGAGGGCAGGCAATTCGGGTAAATATCCGCTCAGGAATTAAGGTATATCACAGACTTCCTCAATCCCGGGAATGGAAAATAGAGATTCAGAATATGAAGTTCGACAAAGAAGCAAAACACATTGAACTCTATTTTGAAAACAACGGTAACGTATGGGCAGACGGAACCATTTATATCGATCTTATGAATACGGAATCGGGAGAAAAAATAAAATTAGACCATATCGTTTTCTATTCGATGCCAACCAACAAAAGAACACTCTATATTCGCCTTCCCGAAGGGCTGAAAACAGGAAAATATGTAGCTACCGTTATGATGGATTACGGAGACCCCGACAATATGGAAGCAGCAGAATTAGGATTTACCTATGAATAAATATCTGAACATATTATTTTTTCTTTTGATAGGTTCTCATTCGGGTTGGGCTCAGGTAATTCCCGGGCTGACTTTTGAAACCTACAGCAACAACTACATTTCCGTACATTCCTACAACGGAGTAACGGCTGCCAATGCCTATACGATGCGGTTTCAGTATAGCGGGACAAATTTAAACGTTCCGAACTGGAAAATTTCTGCACAGATAACCCAACCTATAATTTCAACAGACGGAGTAAGCGTTTTCCCTCCCGAAATGCTGAGCTTTCAGGCGGTTTCTACTTCGGGTCAGAATCCTTCGGGTGCTGTGCCTACGCTTTCGCAAATAGGAATACCTCCTTCGGTTTCCCTAAACGGATTAAACGAAACCTTTTTGGTGCCACAATCCAACACTCCGCTTTATAATGTAACTCCATACAACAGTTATTATGATTTGCGGATAGATTATAACCTTACGGTGGCTGCAGGAGCCTACCTGCAAGCTTTACAAGGCGGAGACACCCAAAAAAGATATACCGTACATTTTGAATTTCGTTCCTATGGGCAGCACAATCAGGTAATCGGAATGCAACGAAGAACCTATACTATTGATGTATTTCGGTTGGGTAATGCTCCCGAACAGTTGCTGCTGCAAATTACCGGAACAGCAACCAACGGACTTTTGGAAATACAAACCCCGACCGATTATGTCAACGGAGCCAGTGTTTTATATCCTTCGAGTTTGTCGGTAGTAGCAAATGTAGGCTATCAGCTCAAAGCACGGTCTATAAATCCTGAATTTACTTCGAGCAACGGAAATTCCATTCCGCTTAACAGTGTAAAACTGGAACTTATACCCGTAACGGGCAACACAGCTACGGCTACACCCATACTGCTGTCAACCGCTGCTCAAACCATAGCCACGGGTAATGCCACAGGAAGTAGTTCGGTTTTTTATGACATCAAATATTCCACCCTGTCCAATAATCCGAATCTGATTCAGGTTTCCTCCGGGATTTACGGTACCGTTTTGGAATACCAAATAACCCCTCAGTAAAAACACAAAATGTCAAACTTTGTGATATATGGTAAGCGGTTTTTGTTACTGTTGTTTTTGAATGGTTTTTATGGTTTCGCTCAAGGCGAAAAAATAGAAATTGTTGCAGAAAACACCATTGATTTTGTCAAAAAGAATCTGGCGGAAACCTCGGTTCAGCTACTCAATAACTCCGACAGCTTATTTGAAGGAAAACTCCTCATTCGCACTCCCGAAGGCATTAAAAGCATATCGGGAACTACCGTAGATATAACCATTCCGCCTCAGGGGAAAAAGTTCTTACCGCTAAAGTTTTTGATACAATCTTCGGCCGAAGCCGGAAAAAAAGAGCTTTCTTTTACTGTTTTGAATTCCGAAAACCAACAATTTGCCCAACACCAATCGGTTATAAATATTCAGGAAATTCAGTCGATGTATTTTTCCGTACAAGACCGTCACCTCCGCATTACCAACCCGAATGATTCCATCAGAATCAGAGCTACGGTAAGCAACAAAGGAAATAAAACTCAGGAAGTAATTGTGTTGTTTGGTATTCCCGAGAAAAGAGGAGGCAAATATTATGTCGAAAAAAAGGGAAGTGTTCGCCCTGACCGGGATAGTGTGTTCGTCTTCAGTTTTCTACCCGACAGGGAAGTTTTAAACAACGGTTTTTTTACGGTTTCTGTAGCGGGAATGTACTCCAAAGGGAAACTCCTTTTCGGGAATGCTATGGTTGAAGTACAAAATGTGAGCTCTTCCAAAACCTATACGATGCACTCTTCGTTGGCAGGGTCGTTTTATCAAAACAATACGATTACGGCTGCCTACCGTCAGATAGATGATAATTATACCATTGCCCAATTTATGGGAGGCACAGCCGTTGACCTGCCTGCTGGAAGTTTAGCCCTCCACGGAAATCTTCAAAAATCAAATTCTTGGGAAGAGTGGCTGGCAACGGGCACTTATATGGCATACAGGCTCGAGGGCTCAGAAATACAGGTGGGAAATATGAGCAAATCACTGCACCGAACTTTTTTCGGAAGGGGAATAGGTGTTGACCTTTCGGGAAAACAACAAGACAAAAGTATAGCCTTTGGGTTGATAGACAATCAGTATAATCTGGTAGCCGAAAATCCGTTTTTTGACAACGGATATGCCTTTTATGCAGAAGGGCAGTTTGGCAAAAACAATTCGGGCAATATCATAAAAACCACCTATTCTTTTCAGGATGACCCTTTTGAAAGAGCAAAAATCAATACGGTTGGAGGAGAATATCAAAAATATTTTGCCAAAAACTGGTCGGTCAACGCTAAATTATACGGAGCTTTGAGCGACTACCATTTGCAGGACAAACAAACCACAACTTTGGCTGCAGATGTGCAATATACGGGTCAATGGAACGATTACCACCTTTCGGGCAGTTATTTTTACAGTGATTCCTACTTTCCCGGAGACCGCAGAGGAGCCAAAATAGCACAACAAAGTGTCCGGAAAAAAACACAAAGCGATTATCTCCTTTATGCAAGAGCGATGTATTTGTCTTTTTCTCCGAGGTCATATACCAATACAATGACGATGGAAAACCACACTTTGTTGGGAGATTTAGGTGTTTCTTTGCCTAAAACCGGAAACTTTTCTCTGAGTTTTGGTTATCAGTATCAATTGGAAAACTCCAATTCCTATGCTGAATTGCTTGCCCAAAATCAGGCTTCGACTATGGAGGTCATCAGTCACAGACTTACCGAAAGTATAGGTTGGGGAAGCAGGGCAGCCCAACATTCGGCTTTTTTGACTTTGGATAACGGTTTTTCAAAACATCCTTTCAAAGAAGAGCTGAACTTGCAGCTGAGGGCAAATCTTTCCTATCAGTTCAAATCTTTTTCGCTAAACGGAATGTATCAGTATGGAGCTTTTTACCTGCACGAATATTTTCAGACAATGGTTTATGGGAAGAATATTTATAAGCGACTGACAGCCAATATCCGGTTTACGGAAACATATTTTGACGACAACCTCATGGTGAATGCAGGTGTTGCCTACAATAAAGATTATTTGTGGGGACAAACTCCTTCGGGTTTTTTGTCTGTAAAACAAAACATTTCCAAACGAACTTCCGTTTTTTTTAACGGAAGCTGGTTTGAATATGACGGTGATTTTATCCCCGCTTCTCAAACCTATACTCTCGAAGCCGGACTTACGGTTAATTTAGATACAGGAGCCGTTTCAGATAAAAGAAAGAGTAAAATCACGGTTTTCGTCTATCACGACAACAACGGAAACGATATATATGACCAAGGCGACCAACCGGCTGCGGGCTATTATATCACGATGAACAACATCGCTTTTGTAACCGATTTAGACGGGAAATTTATCTATAAATCGGTTCCTTTTGGTAGTTATACCATACGTTCTTCTTCACACAAAGGTTGGTTTCATTCGGCTACTGAAGTAGAGGTTTCGAAGTTTAAAACCAATGTTAGTGTAGCTTTAAAACAAATGGGAACCCTTTCGGGGAAAATCCAATATTCCTATGATGCTCAAACGATGGTTGATTTTATTGCAAAAACCGAGGGAATCAGTTTTAAAATCACTCAAAACGACCAGCATATTCAAAGGGTTTTTACAAAGAGAAGCGGAGAATTTATCGCTTTTTTGCCCAAAGGAAATTATCAGATAGAATTGGAAACCAGTACGTTACCTGCTGATGTTTTTTGTGAAAAAACAGTACAGACTTTTTCGGTCACTTCCGGAAAAATGACCAAATTGCCCGACTTTATCCTTCAGGTAAAACAACGGAAAGTAAACCTCAAAAAATTTGGAGAATAACCTTTTTGATTAGCTGAGCACATCTCTGATATCTTCCGTTTTTTGAAAAACGCTTTTGGCAAAAGGGCAAAGCGGAATGATTTTCAA
>Ga0172382_10007932_pt1 | contig 14943 bp, 13 predicted proteins | sample Leawel138RmetaG_FD_122245 | JGI IMG/M metagenome (GOLD analysis project Ga0172382, IMG submission 122245) | Leachate microbial communities from a municipal landfill in Southern Ontario, Canada - Leachate well 138R metaG | ecosystem: Engineered > Solid waste > Landfill > Unclassified | place...
CGCTTCTTTACCGCTGCCAACCGTAATCACTCTGTAGCAGTCTTTGAACAGCATCCGAAAGGCTTCTCTGGGACCAAATTCATCATCCACTACCAGAATAGTCGCCCTGCTACTCATGGTTCTTTCCCCCGTTCAGCGTTTGCCGGTAATATCAACTCAAAGCGCATTTTATTCTGTCCATTGATAACAAGCCTTCCACCATGATCATGCATAATACGCTGCGCTACAGCCAACCCTATATCGGCACCTCTGCCGTTGCTTGTAAAGAACAGACGAAAAACATCATCACCGCTACCAACCGATAGCGGATCACCGTCGTCATCAACCACTATCTTCACATACTCCTCACCGGTATCCTCCATACTCACGGATACTGTACCACCGCTCTTAGTGAAATTGATGGAATTATGAATAACATATTCAATTGCTTTACCCATTTGCTCTCTATCCAGAGGCAGCAATACAGAATTGTTCTCCATACCCGACTTGATACTGACTCCAGATTCAAGAGCAAGCTTTTCCAGCTTCTTTATTCTATCATCAAGCAAAGAGGATAAATCCGTTGTTATAAAATTATAATCGGATTGCTTGGATAAGGCGATAAGCTTGCCAAGCAGATCATCAAGCCTGTGCACATCTTTACAAACAGCCTCGTAAAAATCTGTACTAAAATCATCATCATCCTTCCGCGTCGGAAAGAGCTCGATAAACGTATTGACGGAGACCAGCGGATTCCGCAATTCATGAGCAAAGAGAGCAACAACCTTGTTTAGCGTTTCCAACCTCTGAGCATTCTCTCGCTCTCGCGCCAGAGCCCGTTCCATGCTGATATCGTCAAATATCAAGACAGCGCCTCTTACAGAGGATAACGCATCTATCAGCTGAAAAGTGCTGATCTTAAGATAACATTCATGCTTGCCGGCCAGCTTAATCTCATATCCGTTTCTCTTTCTACCGGTAGCAAGGCTTTCATGCAACATATCACCCAGAGGAGATGGAAGATTGCGCAGATCCTTTCCCACAACCCTATCCCCGGGAATATTAAGAATCTCGGCTGCACGATGATTAAAAATAGTGATATGATCTAAAGTATCAATAGTAATAACACCGCTATGCATCCGCAGAAGTATCTCTTCTATATATGATTTCTGATGCTGAAGTTCATTGAAGATATCTATATCCTCAAGAGCAACAGCAATATTGCTTGCCAATATATAAAGCATTTCCAATTCTTCATTGCTGTATTGACCACCCACAACCTTCTCACCGAGGTTGATAATTCCCAACAATCGCCCATTACCTATAGACGGTATACTGACAACCGCCTGCAATAGTTCCATCTCCCGAATAGCATCAAGCAAAAGAGAATCACCGGAATACCCTGCTTCAGTTTTACGCAGAACACGACCCTGCTGTGCCAGCCAGAGAAGAAGCCCCCTATCGGGAGAAAGGTAGAGGCTCTCAAGCACATCAGGATGCAATCCACGGTTGCTGGCTATAATATATTCCCCTCCAGGCTCTGCCAGGACTATAGAAATACGACTAACAGGATTAAGCTCGTCAATAGCCTCATGGATGAACTTAATCAATCTTTCACGATTAAACCCTGCTCCTAAACCCCTGGCAAACTTTCTTAAAACACTGTTAAACCGTGAATCTGAATGAGCGACCTGATTATGGGGATATTCAATATAATGCTTTTCATGAAGGTTGGTTTTCAGGTGAGTTACCTCTCGTAACAGCTTGCTGCGCTCGATAGCCCGCATAATAGAAAGACGTAAATCCGTGATATCAACAGGCACTCGCACAGTCTCATAGCACATATCCGCCACCAGATCCTCACCTTCACGTTTTTTCGCAGGGAGAATAGCGATGACGGCACAGCCAGGCATATGCTTCTTCACCTGGCTGATAAGGCTGATATGCTCGCTACGCCGGCCGGTAATATCCACTAGAGCAATATCTGCATCTAAAGAGATATGGCTTATTACCTCTTCCGGCGTACTTATGTGTACAGCTGTACATCCCTCTGGTAAGGCTCGCCGCATGGCAGCCAGCATATATTCTTCGTCACTGGCTAGAAAGACCGTATTCATTAACTACTATGCCTCTATCCCTATAGAAGGTATTTTAAATGCCGGTAAATCTATATTAAACCTGGTAACTTCTTCATCCGACAAAAAGATAACCCCTCCGTGCTCATTGATAATTTTCTGGCATATAGATAGCCCCAGACCTGTTCCCCCAGGCTTGGTTGAGTAGAAAGGTGTAAAAACCTTCTGTTTTAATTTCGGAGAAATCTTGCTGCCTGTATTAGCAATCATAATCCTGAACCACTTGTTGCCATCCTTATCATAAGAAGCTATATCTATACTAAGACTACCACCATCAGGCATAGCCTCAATGCCATTAATAAACAGGTTAAGGAATAACTGCTTCATTTTTCCGCCATCGGCAAATACAAGAATCCCTCCTGGCGGGTAATATTTTTTTATCTCTATCTGTCGCTCCTGTAACCTATTAGATAACAACAAGAGCATCTCGTCAAGAGGATCTTTAATATTAATCGGCATCATCTCTACTTGAGTAGAGCGAGCAAAGCCAAGCAACTGAGAAACCAGAAGATCAATACGTTCAATCTCCTTGACAACCAGCTTTGAAAAGGCTTCTCTAAACTCCAGATCATCGAATTTATCAGGCAGCAGCTGAGCAAAGGTTTTTATTGAGACCAGAGGGTTCTTAATTTCATGTGCCAGCCCAGCTGCCAACCCACCAATACATGCAAGCCTTTCTGCCTGATTACGTTCCTCCTCAAGCGCCTTGATACGAGATAAATCACTGAATACAAGAATTACTCCCTCTACATCTTCTCGTATTCCTTTAAGGATAGTAGAGCTTATCATCAGAGGAAGGCTCTCTTCATTCTGCGGAAGAGCGATCTCCAGATTACTGCAGGTAACTCCTCTCTCCAGCACATCATCAACCTTCTCTGCCAGAATTGAGTTTATTTCGTAAATATGATGCCCTGTAAGATCATCTGTTTCCAACGCAAGTATACGAGTGGCAGCACGATTAAAGAGAACGGCCATACCCTGTTTATCCACGGTTATCACACCGCTCTCCATATTAGCTAATATGCTCTCGTTATAGTCACGAACGCGGCGTACTTCTTCATATAATTGCGCATTGTTTATGGCAGCCGCAGCCTGATTGGCCATAGCCATTAGAAGCCCCATATCTTCTATAGAATAAATATCCCCTGAAAGTTTCGGGCCAAGCACCATAACTGCGGTGAGATATCCATCCAGGATAATTGGAACCGCTACGTCCACGCCTAACTTCGCCATTTCAGTAATTACACCCTCTATTCCTCGCTCAGAGGATAAGCGTATAAGCTCCTCACGCAGCATAATTTCTCTCTTTGAGGCAAGATAGGCGGCAATTTGGCTATCCCCGGAAATCGTCTCTCGAGCATTACCAGCTTCATCCATAGGAGATCTGGCTAAGGCAATTCGGAAAGCGCTACCTCTGCTGTCTTTTAAATAAAGATATACTTTTTCCGGATGCATAGTGCTATAGATTACATTATAAATATAATCGGTCAGCTCCTCCAGACGCAACATGGATGTAAGTGAGCGGCTTATTTCAAGCAACGTACTGTTATAATTATACGCTTCCCTGTAAAAATATCTATCGAATATGCTTTGTAGCCATACTCTTAATGGCTGAAAACCGATAACGACGACTAAAGCTGCAAGAGACATGATAGTAAGAGATGATAACCCTAACACACCACGCATTACTTTCTCACCATAAATTAGAAGAAAGACAAAGCTGGTAACTGCCAAGATGATGGAGAAGAAATATATAAAGCTCTTTTTAATAACCAGATGGATCTGCAATAACCTGTAGCGCACAATGGTATGAGCAATAAAAGCAAGCATTATAATACTGAAGGATGGTCCGTAACCGGCAAAATATGAAGATTGGAATATCAATGGAAGAAGAAGATTGGTGCATGTGGTAATAAGCAATGAAACTGCTATTCCTAAAGTAAGGTACTGTATCTGCAGCCTCTCTACACCCCGGGCCGCTTTATGCTTGGAATACAGTTTTACAAGTGCCCAGACAAAGCATACTGTAAAATAAACCGTATATAATGGAAGAAGCGGGCCCGGCCGATCCTGAACTCCCCAGGAGTATATATGCGCTCCAGCCATGATGGCCGGCGTAAAAGAGATGCCGCAAAAGATACAACCCAAAATAAAAAATACTTTTATGTCGCCGGTAATCTCTAATTTTCGTCCCAATGGAAAGACTTTTACGAATATAAGGCAACTAACTGGAATCATACTGGCGATAGCCAGAGCCATTCTCAACCATAGTAGAGCGCTGGCCTCGGATTGAGCACTCTCTATAAGAAAGTTACTAAAAACCCAGGCGCTAACCAACAAAGCAAAGAGAGAGAAAAGACGGTTAACTATTAACCGGGGATTCCTTATCAGCACAAATATACTAAAAATAGCATTGATGATTGCTGACAGTAGCAAGAGGATATACTTCGTCTGCATTATCGGCAGCTCCATTGTTTGCCATAATTTCCGAAGAGTAAGGCTGCATGAGTTCCACCTACGCTGGTGCCATTCATCAGTGCATATCTGATCCGAACGTTTCTAGCACCCTCTGTAACGTAATCAAGATCACAAAGAGGATCGGGAGTCTCACAATTAATCGTTGGGGGTACTATTCCATGATATACGGATAATGCGGTGGAAGCCGCCTGCAGTGCACCTCCTGCAGCCAGAGCCTGCCCTATCATTGAACGAATCGAATTGACAGGGATAGAGTATGCCCGTTCCTCCAATATGCGCTTTATGGCATTGGTATCGGCAATATCACCGGCAGGAAATCCCGTGCCATGGGCATGAACATAATCGATATCCTCTCCGGTTAGTTGTGCATGAGAAAGCACCTCTGCAAAGGCTTCCGCAATGGCTGCACCTTCAGGGTCGGTATCCACCATATCAGATGCCTCTCCACAGGAAGCGTATCCCAGAACTTCGGCATATATTCGCGCACCTCGCGCAAGAGCGTGGTCCAACTCCTCAAGGATAAGAGCAGCCCCACCTTCGCTAAGAACCGCACCGTCTCTTCCTGCAGCAAAAGGACGTGATGCCCTGGCAGGATCTCCCTGGAAAGTGGTCAGAATACGACTGGCACACATAATTGAAAAGCCAAAGGCAGTTATCGGCGCTTCAGATGCACCGCAAACAACCATATCGGCATTATTATTCGCAATAGCTCTATAGCCCCACCCCACAGCTTCCAATCCTGTACAACAACCCGCAGAGATTGAGCTGGCAGGCCCTTTCAATCCCAATTCGATGCAAACATACGCCGTAGAGGAATGAGAAGTAAGCTCTGTCCAGGCTGCCGGGCTTATGCCGCTGACACCTCGCTTTGAAAAAGCGGCATGCTCCTTATCGGCCATATATCCTGCCATTGTGCTGCCAAAGCATGCGCCATAACGATAAGGGTCCTTTTCCTGGAGGGGATAATCAGCATCACTGATCGCCATCTTGGCAGCAGCTACTGCAAACTGTGAAAAACGCTTCAGGCGACGAGCCTTCTTTGCTTCCATGTAAGCCTTAGGATCAAAATCATCCACCTGGCCGGCTATCTTTATAGGATATGCCTTAGCATCTACACGTGTAAGCGGGCCCACTCCGGATCGCCCAGCTTTAATTGCTTCCCAGAAGGCATCCTTACTTGAACCGTTTGGTGAAATAGCGCCTATACCCGTAATTACAACGCGGCGCATGCGTATCCCTCTCTCATACATGATTGCCGATTGCCTTCTCATTGATTTTTCCTACCAGATCAGCAATAGCATCCTTTTCACCGATATAGAACATACGCTTTATCTCTGAAGCGTATGTCGATGCTTCCATATTCAATATCCGACTGAGCAGCATAGATTCATCCGTCATATAAGTTGTCAGGCTATTTCTCTCCAATTCGGCGACAAACTCCGCAGTTTCAGCCGTAAAAGCCTTAAAGTCCTTACCGTCCACAGTGTATGGAAGCGGTTTCCAGAATTGTGGCGGATACATAGTCTTGATCTTATAGTCCATATTATCCTCGGCGTAATTTTTTCCCAGATGAATATTATACTTCTCCGGATTTCTGGCCCAGCGGCTATGGGGATATATGCCGGGAAAGTAGACTAAAACGGAGTCCGGACGCACGCGCAACAGCGTATAGATGGTCTCCCTGCGAGTTATTTCATTATCGCCCGGAGCCGGGTATATAATACTGACAACCGTGATTATTCCCGCTTCTTTACTCTTCAGCAATACGGCTTCTATATCTTCCACCGTGGTATGCTTCTCCAGCGAGCCATCCAATATAGTCTGACTGCAGGATTCTACACCGAAAAACACAGCAATCAATCCAGCCTGACGGAGAAGTGAAAAATCGGTGTTGCGCATTGTATTAATATGGCTGAATGAAGTAAACTTTATTTTCAGCTTCCTGCGCAATATCTCTGCGGCTACTTCCTCCATCAGCTTGCCGGGAGTGAATTGACCGCCAAATCGGAATAATTTTACGCCGAGCTTTTTATAAGCACGCTCTACCTCATCTACTATCCTGACAGCAGATTTCTTACGCCATTTGTTATCATCACGAGAACTTTGCGGACAAAATGGACAGGTATAGATGCATCCTCTGCTCTCATCCAACACCATTACCTTGATTTTGCTGTTGCCTTTCATGGCCGGATATACGTTCTCATCGTATACCGGATACGGCAGATCATCCAGTTTTTGCGGCCGTTGAACAGGATTACTTACAATCCTACCATTGTCTTTGTAGATGATATTGGGAATATCCTTTAGGCTGTTACTACTTTCAACAAGCTGAAGTAAAGCTTCCTCTCCCTCATCACAGACCAGGGCATCAAATACATCCGATTTTTCCAGAATCATCTCCCTGAAGAGATAGACATGCGGGCCGCCGCCATAAATACGTATATGAGGATAATCACGCCTGATCCTCTCAGCCATTAATATAGATCCGTAAAAGCCGTCTCCATTCCAGAGCTTGAATCCAATAAAGTCAGGGCGTTCCCTGCCGACAAGAGCAGAAAGCTCTCCTGCCATAGCCGCTGCTTCTCTATTATGAACTGCGGATAATGTATTATCCAACCTTTTAAGCTGCGTAAACTTGTATAACCGATAAAGCCGATTCCAAAGGCCACCATGCTCACCATTCGCTAGTGCGTCATATATGCTTTTAAGCCTATCTTTATATGAAGCAGGCATCAATCTACCGATTATTTCAACTGTACCGTAATCCAAAATGGTAACCTCATGACCTGCATTCAGCAATGAACCTGCTAAACTGGCCAGACCGTTATCAGGCATAAGGCTACTGGGAGTATATGGATAACCGGCATAACTAACAAGAAACCCTTTAGCCACTACTACACCGCCTTTTTTAACTACTATTAATTTATTCGATAGTAAAAGTGTTTGTCCTGCACTTATTAATACACGTCGTGATTATCCGGTATATCAGCAAGCATACGCCCGACATAGAGGTATCATTATGCCTTCAAAACTTCTGAGCAAACATTACCTTAAAGATTATTATATATTATAAGAGATACTGCGGAATACAGCTTTAGTATTACTGAACCATTATGTCTCTCGCATCAAAAAAGAAAACCCGCTGCAAAACGAGTTTTCTGATTATGTGAAGTGGTGGGCGGTACTGGAATCGAACCAGTGGCCTCTTGCGTGTCAAGCAAGCGATCTAACCCCTGAGCTAACCGCCCTCAATATTTACGGCTTATGCCGTTTCCTTACGACCCTTTTTCGTCTTCATATCCTTGATATAGACAATTTCAGGATCCAGTCTTCTCTCCACTACCTCAGCAGTTACTTTACACTGCTTTATGTCTTTTTGGGAGGGTATCTCATACATTATGTTGAGCATAACCTCTTCCAGTATCATCCTCAAACCCCTGGCGCCGGTGCCACGCGCCATTGCCTGCGTTGCAATAGCCGCTACCGCTTCTCTGGTAAACATCAGCTCTACCTCATCAAGAGAGAAGAACTTCTGATATTGCTTAACAAGGGCGTTCCTGGGCTCCGTCAATATCCGTATCAGATCCTTTGCATCAAGCTGATCCAATGTGGCCACTACGGGCAGCCGTCCGATAAACTCGGGTATAAGGCCGAATTTCAACAGGTCATCCGGCATTACCTTGGCAAGAATACGTCCTATGGATCGCTCTTTCTTGCCCTGTATTTGTGCTCTGAACCCGATGGTATGATTGCTGATCCTGGAAGTGATTATATCCTCCAGGCCATTGAAAGCACCTCCGCAAATAAAGAGTATATTCTGAGTATTTATCTGCAGATACTCTTGATGCGGGTGCTTTCGCCCTCCCTGAGGAGGCACGCTAGCAATCGTTCCTTCGAGTATTTTCAAGAGAGCCTGCTGTACGCCCTCACCGGAGACATCACGCGTTATAGATGGATTATCAGCTTTTTTGGCAATCTTATCAATCTCATCTATATAAATAATGCCCCGTTCAGCCCTTTTGATATCATATTCGGCAGCTTGTATAAGCCGTAACAATATATTTTCAACGTCTTCTCCTACATAGCCGGCCTCTGTCAAAGAGGTTGCATCAACTATGCAGAACGGCACATCAATTACCCTGGCCAGCGTCTGCGCTAACAGCGTCTTACCGGATCCTGTAGGCCCTATAAGCATGATGTTACTTTTTTGCAGCTCCACATCATCAACTTTGGCTTCAACGCTTATCCTCTTATAGTGATTATAAACCGCTACCGCCAACACCTTCTTGGCATTAGTCTGCCCAACTACATATTGATTCAATATATCATATATCTCTTTGGGCTTCGGGATATCGATAATTTCCATCTCCGGACTCTCGACGATATCCTTGTAAACCTCTTCCTCTATGATCTCATTGCATAATCCTATACATTCATCACATATATATACACCCGGACCTGCAACAAGCTTTTTAACTTGCTCTCTGCTCTTACCACAAAAAGAGCATTTTAATTGCATCTTATCATCTCCATTAATTAGCCTGTAACCTGCCTTTCAGCATTAAACATTATACTATCTCTCGGCTCTGGTTGCAATCACTTTATCTACAATGCCGTAATCCCTGGCATCATCTGCGGACATAAAGAAATCTCTATCTGTATCCTTCTCTATTCTGTCCAGCGGTTGTTTCGTATGCCTGGCAAGAATATCGTTGAGTATGGCTCGTATGCGCAATATCTCCCTGGCCTGAATATCGATATCCGTTGCCTGTCCCTGTGCGCCTCCGAGCGGCTGATGAATCATAATACGCGCATAAGGTAACGCAAAACGCTTGCCGGGGGTACCCGCTGCAAGAAGAAGTGCTGCCATGCTGGCGGCTTGTCCCATGCAAATAGTGGAAACATCCGGCTTCACCAATTGCATAGCATCATAGATAGCCAGACCGGCACTGACGACGCCGCCGGGAGAGTTGATATAAAAATCTATATCCTTATCAGGATCTTCCTTCTCCAGAAATAAAAGCTGAGCGATAATTGTATTGGCTACATCATCAGAAATAGGCGTCCCTATGAAGATAATTCTGTCTTTAAGCAACCTGGAGTATATATCATATGAACGCTCACCCCGGGCGGTCTGTTCAACAACAATAGGAACTAATGACATCAGGCAACCTCCTTTATATTTGCATTTTTTAACAAGAACTCTATCGCCTTATCTCTAAGAATACCCTCTTTTATAGCTGCTAGCTGATCTTCGGTAACCTTTTTGGCAAACTGTTCCGGTTTCTGCCCATATTTACGAGCAATATCTTCCAGCGCCCTGTCAATCTCTTCCTGAGGCACCTCAAGCTCCTCAATTGCTGCAATGGTATCTAATGACAACTCCGCCTTTATCCGGCTTTCAGCCTGCGGTTTGAAATCTTCACGCAAGGCCGCTTCATCTTTGCCGATTGTTTCCAGATAATTTTGTAATGAACTCTGCTGATATTGCAACCTTAGATCCATATCCTTCAGCATATGATCTATCTCATGCTCGATCATAACCTCAGGAATCCCAACCTGAGCTTTTTCTGCCGCCTGTTCAACTACATCATCCCGCATTTTCCGCTCAACATCGCTCTCTGCTTGAGCAGACAAATGGGTTTTCAGTTCTTCGCGGAATGATGCAACATCCTGGCTGGCGCTGATCCTCTTTACCAGTTCATCGTCAATCTCCGGCAGCTTTCTCACTCTTACCTCGTTTACCTTGATTTTGAAAACCGCCGTTTTACCTGCCACGTCAGCGCCATGGTAGTCCTCCGGGAAGGTAATAGTAGCTTGCCGTTCTTCACCTCCGCCGGCATTCATTAATGCATCCTCGAATTCCGGCATAAAACGACCGGCCCCCAACTCCAGGGTAATTCCTTCGGCTTTACCGCCTTCAAAGGGAAGATCGTCAATGGTGCCCTCAAAGTCAATTACCAGAATATCACCCTTTGCAGCCCTGGCTTCATTATCAACATCATATGTCGCCAACCGCTCCTGCAAAGAACGCAGCTCTTTTTCAACATCCTCGTCAGATATTTCAACCCTCTTCTTCTCTATATCTATACCCTTGTATCCCTCTATTGTAACTTCGGGCTTCACAACTATTTCAGCGCTGAATATAAACGGCTTCTCTTCCTCAAACTGCTCGATATCGACAGATGGCTGGTCCACCGGCGAAACCTTTGCCTGTTTGACCGCTTCGTTATAAACCTCGGGCAGCAATTTCTCCATGGCTTCTTCATATAACACGCCTTTGCCTACATAAGCTTCCAGTATGTTACGTGGCGCTTTCCCCCTACGAAAGCCGGGTATCTTTACCTGGCCTCGCACCTTGACATAAGCGTCGGCCACAGCCTTATTCACACGCTCTGCCTCAACCTCAATTGCAAGCTTTACCTTGCTCCCCTCAAACTTATCCATTGTTACCTGCATTTATGCATCCTCCGCCGACATCATGTCCTTGATCGACATGCAACCGGTTATAATAATGTAGAGCACACCGTCAAAGAGTCGTTTCATAAGCCAAAAAATATAACCCTCTCAATAAATGAGCAGGGTCAATATCGAAAAAGTGGAGCGGAAGACGGGATTCGAACCCGCGACCCTCGCCTTGGCAAGGCGATGCTCTACCACTGAGCCACTTCCGCTCGCCATTTCTACCATAGAATTATATCATCGTGAGATGCTATGTCAAGCCTGAAAATCAATTTTTTGCCTGTAAATCTCATAAGCGATAACAGAGTAAGCCGTAGCAGCATTAAGAGATTCGACACGAGTAGACATGGGCACGCGCACAGTCATATCCATCAACCGTAACAATTCATCCGGCAACCCGGCGGCCTCCGCTCCTACAAAGAGCGCTATTCTCCCTGTTAGATCAGCTTCATATAGCTGTACCGATCCGGATATATCGGCAGCAACCGCCTGCAATCCGCAATGACGCAGATCATTTATCAACCTTATCGCATCCTCGTATTGCAATATCGGAAGATGAAAGACGGAACCCATGCTTCCCCGAAGAACCTTGAGATTATATGGGTCGACGGAGGACGACAATAAAATGGCTTCCATGCCTACCGCATCTGCGGTTCTGATAACTGTTCCCAGGTTACCGGGATCGGAGAGACCTACAGTCGCAGCTATAAAGGAGGCATTCTCAAGGATACCCTTGTCTGCTTTCGGCATATGAGCTATTGCTATAACACCGGGAGATACCTGTAACTGAGTTATTCGGGCCAATAATCCGGAAGCAACAGAAATTATCAGTTCCTGAGGTATTTTTTGAAGCTCTGCACGGGACATCTCGGTTTCATCAACTAAAATACGCTCGAAGCGAATACCGGAGACGGCGGCTTCCATCAAAAGCCTGAATCCCTCCAGGATAAAGGCATGTTCTATATCACGTTTGTTACGACGTGATAATAAACGCACTCTCTTCATCCATTCATTATGTATACTAGTAATTTTGTTCATCCAGTACATACCAAAGGAGACACGCTTTGTGCCTCCTTTTTCTCAACCATCTCTATGTTAGGCGCTAAGTGCTTCCTTGGCTACTTCAGCCAGCCGAGAAAATGCAGCGGCATCATTAACAGCCAGCTCAGCCAAAATCTTACGATTAATATCAATTCCAGCCAACTTCAATCCACTTACCATACGGCTGTATGATAATCCGTTGCTTCTGGCTGCCGCATTAATTCTTACAACCCAAAGACGTCTAAAATCACGCTTTTTATTCCGACGATCTCTATATGCATACTGTAATGCATGCGCTATAGCTTCCTTGGCTGTCTTTAAAAGCTTGCTCCTGGCGCCACGATAGCCCTTCGCCAGTTTAAAAATCTTCTTCTTTCGTTTATTGGCTATTACGCCCCGTTTAACTCGCGGCATAAGAAATCCCTCCTAATCAGCTTTTTAAGCCGAAGTCTATTAATCAGACTATTCCGTATAATCCTTATGGAGTATTTATTTAAAGATATGGCACCATTCTACGAACTTTTTTATTTTCTGATTTGGCCACCATCCCCACTTGCCCTAATTCTCTCTTGCGCTTGGTGGATTTCTTGGTCAAAAGATGGCCTTTATTGGCCTTGTCGTGCATAAGCTTTCCAGAACCGGTAACCTTTAATCGCTTGGCCATGGCCCGGCGTGTCTTAATCTTAGGCATTTCCGTATTAACGCTCCTTTCCCTCCGGCTTGGGTGATAATATCATAGTCATGTTGCGTCCCTCAATCTTTGGAGGCCGCTCAACAACAGCGCTATCCGCAACATCAGCCGCAACCTTCTCCAGTATCCGTATTCCGAATTCCGTGTGTGCCATCTCTCTTCCACGAAACATAATAGTCATCTTGACTTTATCGCCTTCCTGGAGAAACTTTTTGGCATTACGCGTCTTGAAATCATAATCATGCTCATCAATTTTAGGCCTCATCTTGACTTCCTTGACTTCGATCTGCTTGGCTTTACGACGTGTTTCCTTGGCTTTCTTGCTCTGCTCATACTTGAATTTGCCGTAATCCATTATCCGAGCAACAGGAGGCGCTGCATTTGCAGCCACTTCCACTAGATCCAGTCCTTCCTCACGAGCCCTGGCCAGAGCTTCTCTGGTAGGCATTATGCCGAGTTGTTCATTTTCACTACCGATAACTCTGACTTCAGGAACACGAATACGCTCGTTGATACGCAACTCTTTGATATTAACTCACCTCCGATTATTATGCTGGAAAACAAAAAAAAATGGCTTACACCATCCTTTTCCTGTAGATCTAGTATACTTACCTGCCAACAACCTTGATGGCGCCTGCAGGTGAGAAGCGGACGGCTTCTGCTTTCCAGCTACATTGAATTTTAACAGAGACCGTTCTCTCTGTCAATGTATTGTAGAGGTCCATAACATATTGCTCAACCCCAAATAACGGATAAAGCTCCTGATCCTCAGCTTCTACTATCAGGCAGTAACCTGCCAGTCTTCCCTTTGGGCAACGATAAATCCCTTATCCACAGGCAGTTCCGGTATTCGTCGCCCAACATCTTGCCAAAGCTTATCCAATATCCAGGCAGGTATGGGACGTGTTCCGTCTCTGGCCTCGCTGATAGACCACAGGAAAAATGCCAGAAACTTAGCTGGTGTCACTTTTGAATAGCTTATTACAATGTTCCAATCCAGCGACTCCCAATGCCTTTGAATTATTGATGCCGCATCCCACCAATCCGGCCTATTCTCATATTGTATGGATATTTTTATGGCCAAAAGATCTTCCTGGGAAATTACATTAAAAAGCTGTCCTTCTACATACCGACGCTCGCCTCTGGACATGACCGCCCTGTTCATATCTATGCCGGAAGTAATATTAAATATCAAATCTACTCGGGTGCGTTTCTTCCACGCCTGAAATATCCATTCCGGATCGGAACGCCGGATTCTGAAACCTGCCTCCGCTAAAGCATTTAAAGCCCTGTCGGCATCATGGCGCATGATATAAAAATCCACATCCGATGAGACTCTGGGATGGCCATACTCCCTGACCGCAAGCCCGCCTCCAAGAAGATAAGGTATTTGGTTTCTTTCCAGTATATCCCTGGATAGAACGGCTGTTTTGGTTATTCTGGGAGAATATTGCGGTCGCTTCATTATCTCCTCCAACGCAGTATGAGCAGATACTCTATGGCGGCTACAATATCTATGCCCAGCGTAGTTGTTACTTAATCGGATGGCAGATCCTCACCCAAAAGCGCTTGCTCAAGAGATAGATGCCCCTCTTCATCACGAAGTAAAAGATCCACTCGTTGCCTGGCTTTATCCAGAAAAGAACGGCATATTCTCGATAGCTTGATGGCTTCTTCAAACTTCTGAAGCGCCGTATCCAGGCTTAACTGTCCACTTTCCATCTCAGCTATGATATTTTCCAGGCGCTCGAAAGCATCTTCATAGCTCATATTATCCATGGAGACTTTCATTTCTTACCTCCGTAACATTCCCCTTAAAGCCACCCTGAAACAAAATCACATCTACTTCTTCACCAATCGCCAGTTGGTCGCTATGCTTCACTATTCGGCCGTCGACGATCGATCTCACTATGCCGTATCCCCTCTGCAAAGTCGCCAACGGGCTCAGCATATCCAGCGCTGATACCGATGAAATGAACTTGCTCTCCATAGCCGCCAATGAGGTTCTGAACAAATTGTCCAGAACAGTAATACTGTTCTGCAGTGCGTTATGATACTCAGCCAGCTCTTCAGGGAAACGGCGAAGAACGTAGCCCTCATGGATGACTCTCAGCTCACTTTGACGCAGTTGAAGAAGTGCGAACATGCTGCTGCGGA
>Ga0172382_10007936_pt1 | contig 14940 bp, 9 predicted proteins | sample Leawel138RmetaG_FD_122245 | JGI IMG/M metagenome (GOLD analysis project Ga0172382, IMG submission 122245) | Leachate microbial communities from a municipal landfill in Southern Ontario, Canada - Leachate well 138R metaG | ecosystem: Engineered > Solid waste > Landfill > Unclassified | place...
TTATTCATATAATTTATACTATTGAAAATGCTTACTAAGTCAAGAATTTTTTATCCAAGTTAGTCTTGAAGATTAATTCAGCAAATGAGTTTGAATATACTCTTATTTTTATAATTAAACCGAAGTCATTTCTTTTTGCTATTTTATTTCCTTTCCCTTCTTGATAAAGAAGTGACATACTCTTTAGTGGAGAGATCCTATGCGAATACAGAGTATCTAATTGATTTATAAATAATTATTAGATATAGGATAATAGTTTTCTTCGTCTATCTAGCTCCGCTGGAAACCGTTTTATTTAAACGATTAAGTCTGGAGATTTTATAGAATCTTGGAAAAGCATATGGTTTTGCGAGATGGGGCTATCTCTCACTCCCTGAACGAAGCTTGATGACTTTAAATTTACTTTGATAATCTGACATTAATTTTATCAGGGCTTTTTTTGGCTTATACTATTCAGGTAAACGCTCCCATAGCCCTTCATAATATTGCCATAACCCTTTCTGATTAAAGAGAGTAATGGTCCTAAAACGATTGTGTGCATCCTGTTTTACCAGCTGTTGCCAAAATGGGTTAACAACATAATGTTCTATAGGTTGAGGTGATGATTCATATCCCAGCCAGAGAAAATTTTTGCCTGTAGAACGAATTTTATCAGCCAGACGGATGCTATTTTCTTGGTCATAATTTCCAATAAGAATAACCTGATAGCCAGAGCTGTCTATTTCTTTTATGAGCGATTGCATTTCTGTAGGGAGATTTTCACTCCACTGACGAGGATAATTTCGGCAGATAAGGTTTATATACAAACTATCGCGATCAGTTAAATTTAGAAATTTCATCTGAAAAGCGGTTTGAGCGTCTGAAATTCTATATCCTGCTTGAAGATAATAAATTCCTTTAGGCACAGTAATAGAGAGCAGACCAGGTTCATCTTCAGAAAAATATTGATCCAACCAGTAGAATACTCCATCCTGATAACGAGTTAAATTAACAGCCTCGGATAGTCCGGTTATAGGAACGCCATTTTCATCTAGGAGAGAAATAACCAATTCTGTGCAAGCTGTGTAATCTTTAGTATCCAATTGTGGTTCATTCTTATTTAAATCATAGTAACCCCAGTCACCATCGTCAAACTGGATAAATATAAGATCGGGTTGACGGGAAAAATAAGCTGGTATGTTGTTAGCTCGTGCCATATTTACTGACATCATTCTGTATTGTAGAGGAGTTAAATATTTTTGTTTAATGGCAATATCAAGAGGAAGCAAACCATTTAAAGCTTTAGAAGAGTTAATCTTATAATGTTTTGTCAGCCATAAGGAAGCGGAATTCATTCTTTCTAAGCGAGAATTTCCTTTCTGATAAAAGAATTCAGGATATAATTGAGGATTTCTTCTGCTATATTTCACAGGTTGTGGGAGCTCCTCATAAAAGACAGTTGGTGCCAAAACAGGAGCTAATTCTGAACTTGTTTTTCCTTGACCATCTATCTTCAGGAAAAAGTTATAGAGTGCCATTATTTGATTAGAATTCGCTTGCCAGAGGAATTTGGGGTCAAAATCTTCTGAAATCAGGAAGTTCAGGAATTCTCTTTTAGGGTTAGGATAGTGAAACCAAAAATCTTTGAAAGAAGCATAATTTCCTCGAGAAACGATTGCTGCTGAACGCAAAAGTGTATCTGCAAAAGCCAAATAACGGTCTTGAAAGCGTTGCTCCCGACGATTCCATTTAGCTTTTGCAAGTTCCACATTGTTAATCCATTCTTCTGGAGCATTTTTCCAAGTAAAATTACCAGTAGGATAAAAGAGCATTTCATCTTGATCAGAGAAGGGTTCTTCCTTTAGTATTAGTTCATAAGAAAGTTCCCTTTCTTCGCTGGAAGGGACTAATGCTATAGTGTGTTTATTTCCATTGTCTGCCACAAGATAAAAAGCACCTTGTCCCACGCTTAGCTCCAATTGCCCATTATCATCTGTTTGAACATAAATCAGGGAACGTAAAGTGCCGGAATTGAATACTAGAAAGCCCACGATTGTTTCGGGAAGAGGTTTTCCTTGCTCATCCAGAGTTTTTAATTTGAGAATACGGGTATGTTCTTTAGCATAAATAGGAGTGGAATTAATTATGCATTCATAGCGTCCCTGAATTAAAACTTCATCTTCTAAAGCGGGAAGAGTGCCTTCAGAAAGGATAAGCACAGTTTTATTAATTAAGCCACTAAACCAGGTTTGATCAGGGAAATATGCAGCATCCATATCTCCGGTATAGTGCCAGGCACCCTCAATCCATACTTCTGCCCAAGCATGATTATTATCTGTATGAGGCCACCAGGGTACACTTGCCGGACGAGCCGGTAAACCTACAGTTCTGGCAGCAGCAATAAACAATATCTGCATCTCCTCACATCTACCAAGAAAACTTTTTTGGGTGATATCCAATGGAGATTGATCTCTTCCTGAAGTAGGTTGAAATTTTAAACGAGAAACGCACCATAAAGAAACAGTCCTATACAGTTCCAAGTCATTTTTTGCATTTGTTAGAACTTCTCTTAAACCGTCTCTTAGGAATTCTGCTCTATAGGGTGTTATTCTCTCATCAGCTACAGTTTGATGGGCTACATAAGACAAAAAGAATTCAGGAGAAAATTCAGTTCCATATGTATTTAGATAGGAACGAATTTGTAAATAATTGCTTAAAACATCTTCTGGATTTGCAATTTGTAAGTTAGCATCGCTTTCATAGGCAATTAAGTAGGACATTATAATATCGTCCTGTTCTTTTAATAACTTTTTATAGGCTCTACGGCTATTGTGTTCCAATTTTTGAAGATTGGAGAAGGCAAGTTTATTCATCCTTTTATAAAGGAGAGGATTACCGGTAGATGTAAACTCAGCCGGTAAGAATGAGGCATAGAGGCTTGAAAAACCCAACACCATAGAACATATAATGATTAGTATTTTAAACTTTTTCATAGTAAACTCCTCTATTAATACAAATTTTGAGAAGATTTCATAAGCAAAGCTTGAGTATTTTTCCCTGTTGATGACCCTGAGCATTTTCCATTCGCCATAGATAAATACCTGATGGAACAGGTTTTCCTTGATAATCACATCCGTCCCAGAAGATATTATGTTTTCCTGCTGGTAAGGCTCCAGACTGAATAGTTTTAATCTTTTGACCACGAAGATTGAAGATCTGTATTTGCGTCTTGGTAGCTGTTTTAGTCTCTAAACAAAAGTTAATTTGTACAGCAAAGGGATTGGGCATAGTTATTACCCTAGAAATAGAAGGAGTAATTATAGGATCAGAACAGAGAGTAGGTAATAAGTTCAGAACATCAAGTGTATCCAGAATAACGGTAATCATATCGTTAATTCCATATTCCCCCTCTTCTATAGCAGAAAGAGCAAAAGAAGAAGCAATAGTGCGATAGCTACCATTGCTATTATATATACCGATAGGGAAATTTGGGTTAATAGTATTAGAGGTAAAAAATAGTTCCGTAGCTGTATCAGGATAGGGGAATAAAGCGGTAGTCCAAGGGTCATTTTGGTTGTATTGCCAGATCATAGAAAGTCCATTGTTATCATATCTTATTGCTTCTATATAGGCAAGTGCATTAACTGGACAAATAGCTCCAAACTTAGTCCATAAATCAGAATCGGAATCCCAGGGCATATCACCTTCCAGATAGATTTTTCCACCATTTTCCAGATAGTCATTAAGAAGATTATATTCTAAACTTCCTAAAGAGGGAATAAAAGTTTCCGTTCCCCAACCCATAAGACAGAAGATAGCTTCAAAACCGTTGATGTAATCATAATCAGGAATAAGTTTATCAGTATATACTACATTAAAATGTCCTAACTCGTTTAAAGCGTTAACAATAGGTAATCCTTCTTGTGAATTTGGTTCATAAACAAGGATTTCTCCGATTGGAGGGCTTTGATTGTTTTGATGATATACGGCTGGATCCCCGAAAAGCATATAGGTATAAACATTTTGAAGTTCAGGATAGATTATACCGCCACTATCCACGGGATCACCAAATAGATAATATTGTGTATGTAAAAAATTAGCAAAGGCAAGAGAAGCTCCAACTGACATATGATTTCTAGCCAGATTTTCCAGGAAGTGATAATTATAGGAACTCAATCCGCCCCATCCGGGATTTTCCCAACCTACTTTATACCAGCCAGTACGAGTGGCAGCGCAAACATTAACTGCTTTTTTCCGGAGAGCATATTCGGCTAAACAAGAATAATCATTATCCAGCATACCGTTATTGCAGGAAGCAGCAAATAGAATCAAACCATCTTGATTGGTAAGATTATCAAAAGTCTCACGATCAACCAGATCATACCAGTTCATTTCCCAGCCGTCAGGAAGATTATTACCATTATCATCACTCATCCATACTTTTCGTGAAGAACTGACGGAAGAACCGTGGGCACTCCAATTCAAGATGCCATAGCTGGTAGTATTCAATTGATTTTTTAGGAGATTATAATCTAAATCAAGGTCAGAGGATAGAGAAGGAAGATAACCTTCATGTTCATACATTGTAGTGCATTGATAATCATTCAGAGCTGTTGTTCTAGCATATTCCATAAATACTGCACCGTCTGTTTGTAAAAATACGGTTTCTGGTTCTCCAGCATAATTTAAATAAGCGGCCGGAAGTAAAGCTTTTTTCTTCCAGCTTGCATTACTCTCATCAAAATTAATAGTACGATTAACTATTTGCGAAACATAATTTGTATTATTGGTAGAGATGCGTCCAACAAAAACCTCGGGAGTGAAATCACAGAGGTAGTCTTGGATTCCATCTCCAGAAGAATATTCACCCAAACGCCCATCACTATCTGTATCTATGATGCTGCTTAAATCACTATAATAAAAATCTGAGGGAACAGTTTCAATACCATCCGGCTCAGGAGTAAGGTACATCACAGGAATGGTATCATAATCGCCAACTAAAAGAAGATAGGTAAAAGGATGTGCATAGTATTGAGAGATAAGATAATTTCTCAGCTTTTCTCCAGGGGAATATCCAGGACTGGAAGCTAAAATAGAGTTAATATTAGCATAAGAAGTGATTAATCCTTGTGATTGATGATAAAACTCCAGAGGAGCTAGCGAAGAATATAAAGTTGGTGTAGTGACTATTAAGTAGTCATAATCTTTAGAGTAATGATTAGTATAATACTTGAGTAAATCTTGAGGATTAACAAAGAACCAGTTAATTAATTCATTGCTTTTTGATAAAGAACCAAGAATAGGAGGTATTCTATGGGATTTTGAGATAGAGTTGGAGTTCCAAGTTAGAGTTAATTTTAAAGATGAACATATTTGCCAAGAAACTCCATCATAGATAGCAGGTAAAGCAGAAAAAGAGGCAAAAGAAATATCACCCCATTTCTTTATTCCTAGATATATTAGCATTGGAGCAGATGGATAATAATCATAAGAGTAGAGGAAATGCTCTCCATCACTAAAAGGTGAATTGATAACAGGAGGAGGGGCACTAACATCTTCTAGAGCAGAAAACTCAAAGCTATAGGATAAATCTACAGCATCGGGAGGGAGTATAATATTTAAGTTTTTAGATGGTAGTTGAGGAGTTCCTGGAGCAGATAAAGTTCCCCAACCAGTGGGTTTTTGTGGGACAAAAAGGCCCAGCTCAGAGAAATTTATGTTTAAAGATAATTCTGTAGCAAAAAGCATAAAAGGTAAAAAAAATATAATGAGGGAAAATAATCTTCTATTCATTATTGGGTTCCTTATGTCTTTTTTTCTTATTATAATTAGAGCGAGACTTATATCCTTTCTTGATATAGGGTCTATGAATGTTATTTTCCCTATCTTTGTAATTCTTCCCCGTAGCATACTGGATTATTATAGGGTCAGCAGAATCTTTGTTTTGAGTAATAAAATCAGCTATTTCTTGAGGATACGATTCGCTAAGTTCACGCAATAACCAGCCTATACCTTGTTGTACACAACGAGCTTTATCTTGCATAATAGGACGAATGAAATCTAATATTTCTTGTACAGGAAGATGTTCCTTTTGATAGAGCATAGTAACCACAGCCACTCGTCTGGTCCATTTACTTTCCGAATTCAACCAGCTGGCAAAATCATCCATTGAAGCTATTTCTAGTTCTAAAAGCACAGGCGTAATCTTGGTGGCAATTAAATCAGAATGGGTCCAATTTTCCACAACTTCATCCAGACAATGTTTCATCTCTTCATAAACCCGACGATTAAATAGTGAGCTATGTTTTTTTAATAAGAAAATAGCTAAAGTTCCAAATTCGTATTTTCCAGTGGCAAAGAAGGGATATGCCAATTCAGCCAGTTCAGTAACGGAAGGTTGGAATGTGGATAAAATATGATTACGCAATTCTTTAATCTGATATTCATCTAAACCGAAAGCATCATAACCTTCCATATTATAGCGAGAATTTTTATAGACTAAGCTGGGGTTTTCATGGGCAAAGAAATAGGATTCACAATAGTTGAAAATTTCTGCTTGTCGCGGAGTTAGTTGTGTTCGGGCTAAAAGTAGTGTCATAGTAATCTCTGTCTTTATAATGAAAAACTATATAAAACTATAGTTAGTGTGTCCTTTAATTATTTAGACTCAATATATGTTTGGTTTATTTCATTTTTTTCATATCCAAGACCCTTACCAGTAATAAGTACATTCCATCTATTAAACATCTGTTTTAAGCGATAGACCATCATTTTGGTGGGGTTAAGCTGTGCCAACACTTTACCTAAGAAATTATCCCAATTGATAGTTTCTTTGCGTTGGAAGAATCCAGTATTTCGCATCACCTTTAACATATAAGCTTTAATATTATCAAGTTCAATTCCGCTAACTGCATTGATTTTTATGACATGGTCACCAGTAAGATGCAGGCGATATATTTCCCAAAGAGCAATGGTGACAGCTTGAGCCAGATTTATAGAAGGGAATTCAGGATTCGTTGAAATATGGCAACGCAAAGGACAAAGTGCTGCTTCTTCATCAGTAAGTCCAAAAGTTTCTCTTCCAAAAACTAAACCTATCTCAAGTTGGGGTATTTTAGCACAATACTGAGCAGCAGTAATAGGAGTGAAGTCCACTGGTTTTAGTTTACCAGTGCGGCGAGAATAAGCTATTACACGGTCTAAATCTGATATGGCATCTTTTAATGAAGGGTAGATTTGGGCCTCTAGTAAAAGATCTTCCGAGTGCATAGCCAGATAGAAATCGTTTCTTTTCGGTATAGAACCGACAATACGTAAACGGGAAAATTCCAGATTGTGCATAATTCGAGCTATAGCACCAACATTTCCTTCATAAATGGGTTCAACTAATATGATATGAATCATTGTTTTTTGAGCATTTTTGCTAATTTATTCCCCATCTGTACTAGAGCAGGATTAGAATCAGTTTTCCATTCTTGAGCAGTGCGAAGGGCTATAGAATAGAAATCCTGCGATTTATCACGCATATTCTTTTGAGAAAAGATGCTGGACAATCTTCTTAGAATCTGCCAGAGAAAAGTAGCTCGTTTTTCATCTCCATCTAAAAGCCAGCGTTTGATACTGGCAAAAGTTTGTAAAGGGCGCTGTCTTCCAACTTGAATAAGGATGTGACTAACTTTTTTTTGGACTTCATCATCTTCATCATCTAACAATCTGCCCACAAAGGTTAGTACATATTGAGGATTTTTGGCAGCAATATATTCCATACCATGCATAGACATAGCACGTTTCTTAGGATTATCTGAATCTGCCCAATGAGGCATATATTCTTTCATCACATCAGGATATTTTTTCCACATATCTGAACAGATAGTCTCGCTTTCCCAAGGAACAGATTCAAATACTTTTTCTAAGGTCTGGACTATAATTTCTGGCTTATCCTGATTTTTATAATAAAAATAGAATAATGCTGTAGCACGAATAGGATAAAATCGATCTTCCAGCATTTCATTGCAAATTGCGTCCAAATTTCCAGTGCCTGTATATTCCGCTAGACGTTTTCCCAATTCTTCCCGGACAAAATAATTAGGAGTATTAGCAATTTCATAAATCAGTTTTTGCACCTGATTAATGTTTCCCTTGTCCAGGTTTTTGAAAATCTTTTCTACATAAGAGTCCAATAATTGGTAATCATCGCGGTCCAGGCGTCCTACTTGTTTTATCATATTTTTCAACTCCATAATCCCTCTGAGGGATGTATCTGCGGTATTATTAAAATTAGTAAGCCTGTTTTCCTAGGTAAAAATGAATTATATTATATATAATACTACTAATATAAAACTGTGCATTATGTCAAGTTATTTGTGGGCAGAATTAGCAAGATTCTCAAAAATAGAGCGTTGTCCTACTGAACGACTCGTGATAAAATGGAGCTTTGCTACTTCCGCTAAACGATTCCAACCATATTTATCAGCAAAGATTTTAGCTGCCTCAACCACATTTTTACCACTGCCCAAGGGAAACTTCATTCCATAATAATTGTTCATTGTTTCTCTATGTTGTAAAAACTGATACCGGGCAATAATAGATGCAGATGCAACAGCTGGATCTGCTTCTGCTTTTGGCTTCTCTTCTATAGGAATAGTTATCTCTCTTTTTTTTAGATAACGAGTGACCTTTTGGCTTCGGCTAAACTGGTCTACTAAAATGCCCTGGATATGGGGGATTTTATCTAAAAGAGATAGAATAGCAGTGCTATGTTGCCAAGCGAGAAGGTCATTAAGATTCTTTCCTTGTGTCTGCATCTCAGCTATGATTTCATTATATTTTATAGGCTTGAGCATAATGCAAGATATGCGAGAAGGATAGTTAGAATATAGTTTCTGAGCTATATCATTAATTTGACTTCTAGTTAGACTTTTGCTATCCCTCACACCCCAATCTAGCAAATCTGGAAGCATATCGTTATCCATAGCAAAAGCAGCAACAACCAAAGCTCCAAAATAATCTCCTTTTCCACATTCATCAGAACCAATCCAGCTTTTCCAAGAATGGAATCTATTTGCGGATTCGGTCTTTTCTTTTATTAATTCTTTCAATTCTGCTTTCAAGGCATTCTCTTTTCCACCAATTACCTTACTCAAACCATTTTTTTCTGAGTAATATATATTTAATATGGATTTCTGACCTTCCTTGCTTAAGGTTAGCTGAATTCCATAATTAATGTCTCTTTGATCAATAATTCTGATTCCTCTCTTGGCTAATTCTGGCAAAAAATTAGCTAAATATTCTTCCAATTTTTTTTCCATAGATTACCTAATAACATTATTATATTTCCCTTTTATATAGGATAGTCTAAGGTGTCAACCTCAAAATGAGAGAAAAAAAATAATTTGTGCTTGACAGAATTTGGGTTATCTTAATTTTAGCACTCAGTCATTGAGACTGCTAAACTTAAATTTAATTATATATGTTAATATGGAGGTATAAAGAAAAATGGCAAAACAAATGTTGTATGGACACGAAGCCCGGACAGTTTTAAAGAAGGGCGTAGATCAGCTTGCTGATGCAGTGAAGATCACACTCGGTCCAAAAGGTAGAAATGTGGTATTGGACAAAAAATTTGGTTCCCCTATTATAACCAATGATGGTGTCACAATAGCCAAAGAGATTGAATTAAAAGATGAATTTGAGAATATGGGTGCTCAGCTTTGCAAAGAGGTAGCAGAAAGGACCCATGATATTGCGGGAGATGGTACAACGACAGCGGCTCTTTTAGCACAAGCCATCATTGAAGAAGGGATGAAGTATGTAACTTCAGGCGTTAATCCTATGTATCTTAGACGAGGTTTGGAAAAAGCAACCAAAATCGTAGTTGATAAGATTCACGATTATTCTAAATCTATCAATAACAGTGAAGAGATAGCACAAATAGCTTCCATTTCAGCTAATAACGATATGGAAATTGGTAAATTAATTGCGGAAGCTATGGAAGCAGTTGGGAAAGAAGGAATCATTAATATAGAAGAAGCTAAGTCTATAGATACGGGATTAGAAAAAGTTGAAGGAATGCAATTCGATCGGGGTTATATCTCACCCTATTTCGTCACCAATCCTGATAAGATGATAACCGAGTATGAGGATTGTTTAATCCTTGTTCACGATAAGAAGATAAGTATTCTGAAAGATATATTGCCCATTTTGCAAGAAGTTTCACAGATGGGACGTCCTTTATTGATTATAGCTGAAGACATTGAAGGTGAAGCTCTTGCCACCCTGGTCGTGAACAAACTTCGGGGAATATTAAATGTGGTAGCTGTCAAAGCACCTGGTTTCGGTGATCGCCGCAAAGAAATGCTTCAAGACATAGCAATACTCACTGGTTCCAGTGTAATTTCAGAAGAGATGGGACGTCGTCTGGATAGCACCACGATGGCTGATCTCGGAAGAGCTAAGAAAGTGATAGTAGACAAAGAAAATACTACTATTCGTGAAGGAGCAGGTGATCCTGAGGCAGTTCAGGCTCGAATAAAACAGATTAAAGCTCAAATTGAAGAGACCACTTCAGATTATGACAAAGAAAAACTACAAGAACGCCTAGCAAAGCTTTCCAGTGGAGTAGCTGTTATACGTATTGGTGCTGCAACCGAAACTGAAATGAAAGAAAAGAAAGCTCGTGTTGATGACGCACTTCATGCCACAAGAGCTGCTGTAGAAGAAGGAATTATTCCTGGTGGTGGTGTCACTCTAATACATGCAGCAAAAGCTCTTCAAGACTTAAAAGATTTGACCTATGAAGAAAAGGTTGCAGTAGAAATTCTAACTAAGGCTCTGGAAAAACCAGCCCATCAGATTGCTACTAATGCTGGAGCAGAAGGTGCTGTAGTGGTAGAAAAACTGAAAGAATATAAGGATTATAATATGGGATTTAATGCTGTTAATGGCAAGTTTGAGGACTTGAATAAAGCTGGCATTATTGACCCCGCCAAAGTGGTCCGTTCCGCAATTCAAAATGCCTCTTCTATAGCAGGTTTATTACTGACTACAGAATGTATTGTGACTGATATTAAAGAACCCGAAACAACTGCTCCTATGCCTGGTGCTGGTATGGAAGGAATGTATTAATAACTATCAACAATACCATATCTCGGAAGCCTCTCTATCCAAGAGAGGCTTTTTTAGTTTGCTCCCAATGAAGCCTATACAGATATAACCACTTTTAACTATCAGTGAGACCTAAGATTTTATTTAAAGGTTTTAAATAGGCAATCAGATTTTTCTCGACCAAATTATCGTTGTTATTTTAATAATATTTGTATTTAAAAATAATGGAATATAAAATGCTATTAAAATTAATAGCAAGATTATCATACGAAATAAAGGAGATATGATGAAAACAAGATATTTCAAGCTTACACTTTTACTGTTATTTCTATTATCTGTTATTGGTCTGGGAGCTCAGGTTAATGAATATTCCTTTTCCTCCGTTTTAGGAACCTATACCGAAATAACGGGAGGAACTGTTTTAGGCACCAATACTAATGATAATGATAGCTTTAATGCCATTCCCCTGGGCTTCACTTTTACCTATAATGGAGTTGACCATACTCAAGTAAGTATTCAGACCAACGCTTTTATTGCTTTTGGTTCCGAAGTATTATCTACTAATCTTCCCATCAGCTCAACTACAGGTACTAATAATGTTGTTGCAGCCCTTGCTCGGGATATTAAAAGCAAGGACAATGGAGAATTAAGATATTTATTGACTGGGACAGAACCCAATCGTGTATTTATTATTCAATGGAAACACTATCGTCGTGTTCCTACTAATTGTACCAATGATGATTTAAATTTTCAAATTCAACTATGGGAAAACGGTAATAAAGTAGTATTTGCCTATGGAGCATTTAATGTTATTAATGTAACTACTGCCAGAACAGTTCAGGTAGGTTTAAGGGGAAATTCTGAGCAGGATTTCAACAATCGTACTACTACTACAGATTGGACAGCCACTACACCAGGAACAGCTAATAATGCTACTTGTTTCTTAACGGATGTTGTATATCCTCCTAATGGATTAATTTTCACCTTTTCACCTCCTCAACAAGGGAATCCTCCAGAACCAGCTCAAAATCCAAATCCACCTGATAATGCCACTAATGTTCCCATTAATACAAATCTTAGCTGGGTTTCTGGTGGAGGTATTGTAGATGGCTATAAAATTTACTTTGGAACAGATAATCCTCCGACCAATTTAGTAAATGGTTTAATTCAAACTACTACTATTTATGACCATCCTGAAGATTTACAATATAGCACGGTCTATTACTGGAAAATAGTTCCTTTTAATAATCTTGCAGGAGATGCGCTAAACTGTCCAGTGTGGCAATTTACCACTTTAGCAGATCCTACGATTTATAACTTTCCTTATAATCAACATTTTGATGATGTGACTCCACCAGCTCTGCCCATAGGATGGTCAACCATCAATGCTAATAATGATGCATATACCTGGGAAACTTATGAGGGGAATGCTCATACTGCTCCTAATGCTGTAAGAATGCGTTATAATTCAACCATTCCTATGGACGATTGGTTAATTACTCCTCCTTTGAATCTTACAGGTGGCCAAATCTACATTATAAGATTCCAATATCGTGCTAATAGTGCCTCTTTTGCAGAAGCTTTATCAGTTTATTCTGGCACTGCACCGGATGTTGCCAATTTCACCAATCTCCTTTTTGAAAATAATAACATTACCAATATAGTGTATGAGCAAGGAGAGATTGTTTTCTCACCACCTACTACCGGTAATTATTATATAGGATTTCATGGTCATAGTCCAGCTAATACATTCTATCTTTACCTGGATACTTTTTCAATAGTAATCAATGTGGATTCAATGAATCCTCCCACTAATTTGACAGCAGAAGTCATAAATAATACTTATGTTTATCTGAGCTGGAATGTCCCAAGTAACACAGTAAATAGAGACTTATTAGGATACAAAGTGTATCGTGATGGAGTATTGTTACAAACTATAAACGATCCGGCTATCACTTTTTATAATGATTTAACCGTAACAGTTGGAACCTATAGTTATACGGTTACTGCTCTTTATACGGCAGGAGAATCAGATCCAGCTGGTCCAGTGACTGCTACTATTACTCCTCCAGCTTATCCTCCTACGAATTTAACCGCAACGGTGCAGGGCTTTAATGTTATCCTTAACTGGCAAAGTCCAGCTACTACTCTTGTAGGGAGTAATAAGGTGGATAGCACCTATAGAAATCGGAATTTAACTGGATATAAAGTATATCGGAACGGGAATGTTATTACCACAATAACTAATCCAGCCACGACCACATATACGGATCAGAATCTAAATTCGGGAACTTATTCCTATACGGTAACTGCCGTATACACTTATGGTGAATCCGAACCTGTTGGTCCCGTTACCGTCACCATTGTTCCTCCACCTCCAACCGATCTTACAGCAACGGTACAAGAGAATGATGTAATTTTGAACTGGATTAGTCCCCAGCTTCCAATTGAATTATTAAATAAGGCAAATTCATCAGTTCAAGACAGAGCATTAACTGGCTTTAAGGTATATCGTAATAGTGAACTAATCGGCACTATAACTAATCCTTTAACTACTACCTATACTGATCTGGATGTTCCGAATGGTACTTATACTTATGGTGTGACTGCCGTTTATCCTAGTGATGAATCTGCACCTGTGACGGTGAATGTGACTGTAGATTATGAAGAACCTCAAGTTGTCTTTGAAGATGGTTTTGAAAACTATGATAATTTTGTATTTGACTTCTCACCCTGGTCACTTTATGATATAGATCAATCAGCCACTTATGGAATAACTAATATCACTTTTCCGGGTGCTCAAAATCCAATGGCATTCATCATCTTTAATCCTAGTGCTACCACACCTCCTATGACCAGTGTAGCTCCTCATAATGGAGCTAAGATGGCTGCTTCTTTTAGTGCAGTTAATCCTCCAAATAACGATTGGATGATAGCACCTAAAGTTCATCTGGGAACTGAAAGTTCTTTCAAATTCTTTGCTAAATCTCAGACTGATGCTTATGGTCTGGAACGGTTCCAGGTTGGAATCTCTACTTCACCAACTATAGATTTAGCTACATTCCAGATTATTACTCCTGGTAACTATGTGGAAGCTCCAACGGAATGGACAGAATATAGCTTTGACCTCTCTGCTTACAATAATCAGGAAATCTGGATAGGGATACACTGTGTTTCTAATGATGCATTTATATTCTATGTTGATGATGTATTAATCTATAGCAATGGTGGCTATGTAGTTAGCAATGATGATCCCACCATACCGGTTGTAAGCACTGCTTTACATAGCAATTTCCCCAATCCTTTCAATCCTGAGACTACCATTCGTTTTAGTGTGAAAGAGACAACACCAGTTAATATAACCATATACAACGCTAAAGGGCAATTGGTTAGAACTCTGGTTAATAATGAAATTAGAACTCCAGGAAATTATTCTATTCTCTGGGATGGAAAGGATAAAAACGGACATTTGGTGAGCAGTGGCATCTATTTCTGCCATATGAATGCCGGTGCCTATCATAGCAATCAAAAGATGGTGCTTATGAAATAGTATAAAAAGACAGGATTATATCTGATTAGCTTGTTTATAAAAGGTTAGTCAGATATTAATAAATGAAATAATGGGCACGAGTTTTAGAGATTCGTGCCCTTCAATTTTCAGCGAATTTTATATGCGATAGTAACATAAAAAAATCCCAAGTAAATATTGGCTAGTAAAGGGTATAAGTACCCCTCTCCCAAAGATCATAAATACCACTAAGCAAAAACTAGTAAAAGAAAAAATAAAAAAATATATAAATGGGAGTTATTGAGACAGGTAGAGGGAATGCAACCGTTATGAATACCTATATTAAAAAA
>Ga0172382_10007937_pt1 | contig 14939 bp, 13 predicted proteins | sample Leawel138RmetaG_FD_122245 | JGI IMG/M metagenome (GOLD analysis project Ga0172382, IMG submission 122245) | Leachate microbial communities from a municipal landfill in Southern Ontario, Canada - Leachate well 138R metaG | ecosystem: Engineered > Solid waste > Landfill > Unclassified | place...
CCTGCTCGCCGCTTGTGACATGCAGGCGGGCAGCATTAAACAAGCACTGCTAGTGTTTTGCGATGAAGATGAGGGCTTTACTGCACAGGCGGTTCTACTTGAAAGCAGCCCCACTGCATATGCCACTGGCAGCGACTTTCAAAGCTTATGTGCGGCCATCGATATATATAGCCATCACTTCAGCAGCGCAAAGAATAACGAATAACGAATAAAAGAGGCTAAGAACTATTTGCGCTGTTTTGCCCACAGCGCTAATTGTTTAAACAAAGCACGCTCTTGTTGGGCAATCACCAATAATGCTTGAGCAATCGGCTGCATGCCTAAGCCTTCATCTTTACCTCGGCTTTGCTTCACGCATAACGAGGCGAATTGTCGCCATTGATCACCAATTTGGGTCAACTCTTGCGCCGCCGCTTGCAATTGCTCATCGCCCAACAACACTCCGGCTTCCTGTAAAAAGCTGGCGTACATAAAACGAAAACCCGCACCACCGGTGCCGATTTCTTCTTGCATACGGACAATATGAGTTAGATACAAACGGTTGTATTTCTTTGCATTCAGATCCAGTTTGTTAATTTTACGCGCCAAGTGCTCAATACCGCGAATACCAATCCAGGGCAGCGGCATGCCGTCTAAAATACGCGTGGTGGAGACAATACTTTTACGCACCAACGCAGGCCAGTCTTGCTCTAACGGCACATCATCGAGCCAATACAACAAGCCCTTGGCTGCCAGAGCACCTTTGGCAAAGCGTGCTTTTTGTAATGCCTCAGCAGAACAACGTACAGGTTCTGCAAACACCGGATCACTTAGCAAATACTCATCACCTTCACGGCCATAGGCCACTAAGTTATGTGCATTAAAGTGAAAGCGCATTTCCGGCGGAAAGTACGGTAGCCAAAATACTGAGCTTTGTAAACCAACCAAACGCCCCTGATCTAAAGCACGCTCTAAAGCGTCTTGACCTTGCTGTGGATTGCTAAAGGTTGCCGTATGCAAACGCACACCTAAGCGCTTACTTAGTGTTTTAATAATGTGCTTAGGTGGCATTCGGTAAGCAATCAACGGCATACCACTGAGTTTTATCAGAGGTAAATAAGCAAAAGCCAGAGCAGAAGATAAACCGAAGGCCATTGGTTCACTGATCGGCAAACCGGCATGGGTCAACAAGCTCGACATCACCCCTGTTTCACAGTGGGCACTTTGTTGGTGGTTAAAGCTCATGCACGCTTCCTTGTTGATAAGCAATCAGTTGCTCTGTCGGCAAACCAAAGGCATCGGCATAACGGCTTAACAAAGCTGGGGACAATCGCGCAAAAATCTGCGGCTTAAAATGTCGTCGTACACGCCAACGCCATAAGCCCGTCACTTGCGCCAGCGCCAACTCATCCATTCTGTAGCGATACATTAAACAGGGCAGCGGTGACAATTGACCACTGCGCCAGCCTTGCAAAGCGTTTTTCTCTAGCAGTTCCAGCTCAGCCAGCGCCTGCTGTGTCGCATAGTTTTCCGCATCCCAGCCGGCACTTTGCGCGCCCTGATATTGACCCTCTTGATCAATCGCATAAAGCAATTTCGAATGCCCGGCATAACTCGAGGTCTCAGCATCTTGCGGCACATCATCAAGTTTCATCGTGACACCACCGTTAAATGCATAAAGGCGCTAGAAAAACGCCCACTTTCGGGTATGTAGCATAAGATACGCTCGCCCGCATTTAAGCGCTGCGCATTAAACAATTCCTCTAAAATAATAAATATCGACGCTGAGCCAGTGTTACCTTTACTGGTTAAATTGGTAAACCAGCGCTCTTGCGCAATAGCCAAACCTACTTCAGTCAGACCTTGCGCCAAACGCTCACGAAAGAACTCAGACGAATAATGTGGCAAGAAGTGCTCAATCGCATCCGCCGTCAAACTGCGTTTAGCTATGATTTTCTTCAAGGCTTCAACCACTGTGTACTTGACAATATTGTCATTGAGCAGCTTCACGTTTTGTTTGACCGCCATGAGCGACTTTTGATTGCGCTGTTCTGCGGAAAAACGACTCCAGCCGACCAGTTCGCCATCCACATAGTCAGCACCAGCGTACATGCAAGCTGGCATTTGGTCGGCAAAGGAGAGGATATCAATCCAATCGATACGCAAACTCAGGCCTGACGCATTGGGCTTATTTTGCAACCAAACCGCACCAGCGCCATCGGAGAGCATCCAGCGTAAAAAATCTTTTTCAAAAGCAATTTCTGGTTTTTTCTCCAGCAACTCAACACGGCTATCATATTCAGCAGTGAAATTGCTGGCACGCATTAAATTGGAAGCGACTTCTGAGCCGCAAGCAATTGCATTTTGACTTTCGCCCAGCGCTACGCTCATCCATGCGTATTTCAAAGCGGTCATCCCACACAAACAAATACCCGAGGTTGCCACCACCTCGCAGGCTGGGTTACCCAACTCGCCATGTACCATGACAGCATGATTGGGCATCACCTGATCAGGCTGTGAACTGCTGGCAACCAAGCAGTCAACATCAGCCAAAGCAAAATCATCATTACATAGACCGCGAATCGCTTGCGCACTTAGCTGCGCATTACTCATGCTTGGCAAGCCTGTTTCTGGATCAATAGCATAATAACGCTGCTTGATACCGTTGCTGCGTAGCACCAGTTTACGTGCGCGCGACGGTGCATGACCAACCACACCTAAGCGTGTTTCCATCAAATCATTACCGACGGGTTCGTGCGGCAAGTACGCGCTGACACGATTGATATACACTGTTTTCACCACACGAACTCCTTAAATCCTTTTATTCACCAGAGGGTTGCGCAAAATAGGCTTTTTCGCGTGCGATACGCTGTTTTGTTAGCGGACTTAATACTTTCTTTAGCAACGCAGTAAGCGGTACCACAGTCACAATCATGCATAACAAAAAGACGATATAGAACAGTAAACCAGCGCCGCGCATGCGGCTGTCAGGCTGCCCTAGTGCACGCAACAGTCGACTCCATAGATAAAAGCTACGCGCACCAATACGCTCACTGGCAATCAACTTTTCGTCAATACTTACCGCTGCTAAACCCTTTAGCATCGGTGCAGCAATAGGCTCTCGATCCTGTAACAAACGCGTACGGACAGCCTCACCAAAACGTCGCGCAGCAGCAATCTGCGACGCAGCAATGCCAGCCTTGGGCACCCATGCATAGGCTTGTTTCTTGCCGGTAAACATCCACAACGGCGTTGACAGGAAGCTCATCGCACTACCACAGGCATCCGTCAGTACTGCATTATCGACTAAGTGTGCATTCAGCTCTATCAGCTTTTTTTTCATTTTTTCTTGTGCTATTAACCACATATTACGACAGCCAATCAACGTCATAACTGGCGTACCATGCAGCAGTTTAGCTGCTTCTGGGCTGGCTAAAAAACTAGACATTGGCAGCGAAGGTGATAGAAACCAAACCTGATAGGCTAAAATAATTAAATCATATTTTTTATCTGCATCCACGGCCAAAGGCTGCAAGGGCTGCGATTGCATCAATACTGTTTCTGGAAAGATACGGAAAAACTTAAGAAACGGCCATGGAAAAGGAAATGGCGTTTGCATATGCAACTCTAAATAATCAACTTGCACCTCAGATTGCTCACGTAAAGGTGCGCTAACCGACTCAACCAACTGGTTAAGTTGACCACTTTGTGAATAATGGACAATCAGCACCTGCCGCATGTGCAACTCTTCTCGATAAAAAGTAGGAATTATGCCACAAACTCGACATCACTTTCCCCGGTTTATTGTTTATTTGCTAACCAGTATGCTCAGCCTGCCTGCTTTTGCTGGCCGTTTAATTGTGCAATTGGAGCATCACAGCAGCGAGGCAACAGTACATGCGGCTTTACTGTCGAGCCAAGCCAACGACTGGACGGCAGAGCCTGTTGCTATCGTCAGCAGCGAAGGTGCGATCTTAGTCTTTGAGGGTATCCCAGCAGGGCGTTACGCGATCCAACTGTTTGCTGACCATAATGCTAATGGTCAACTCGATCGTAGTCCGCGTGGTATCCCCTTAGAAGCAGTGGGCTTTTCGAATAATCCGCCCTTACTGCAGGGTAAGCCCAGCGTGGCACAGTGTGTGTTTCATCACAGCGGTGGCGATACACCGCTGCAAATCCGCTTAATCAGCAGCACTGTGCAGCAACACCAAGTAACGCAGCAGCCTCAATAATTGCTGCGCAGTGATGCGCATTAATTAATGCTGACTGTGCGCATCATGCTCAACAGGTGTGTGCATAGTCGCAGCATCCTCTGGCGCAGCGACGTCTTCCTGCAGTTGATGCTCATCAGCACTATGCTGGCTATGCTCATCGGCTTGCTCAGCCACGCCATGCTTATGCAGTAATTCTTCGCCATAGGCCGCCGCATGTTCATGCCCAGCGCTGGCTAATTCTTGCAGTACTGCTAAATCCATCTGCTCCCAACTCAAAACGCGTCCACCCTTAGCTGCAGCCAATGTCTCTGCTGCTTCACGATTGCCAAAAGAGACCAAGGAGGGCCCCATCGCACCTTGTAAGCTTGAGCCGGCGACATACCACGCGCTACGTGCATCAATTAGATGCTCATCTTGTGGATGCTCCCATGGTGTTTTCGCCACGTCATGCACATACAGTTCTGCTTTAAGGTGTTGATTCTCTGGTTGTAACCACCAACTGAGCATATCTTGTGTCGAGCAAAATTTATGTACGGTATTGCTGCGACTCTCTATGGCCTCAGCTTTAGCACCGGGCAGCTCAGTAATAATCATGCCGCACACATGGCACTCATCGCCAGCCTCGAAAGCCACTGGGCCACGTACTTCAGTCACCTCTGTAGACGCCTTATCATCACTGCAAGCGGTCAGCAGAACGCTCACCAATAAAGCAAAAAACCAGCGTATCGAAATTCCTTGTATCTTCATTACAGTTTACCCCTTAAGTATCATCTAATTAGGCTGTTCGCCGAGCAAACATCCAATGTGCCAAAGCTAATGAAGCGCCGACCCAAGCCACTAAACAACCCCAGAGTACGAGACTGCTCACCGGTAAATCTCCAGCTAGCGCCATCACGCCCACTGTGCTTGAACTTGACTCAAAACCAGCTAAATTGATCAAGCGATAAATATCGGCAGGATTGAGCAATAACAACCACGGTAATGCTTCGGGGTTAAAGCTACCCTCACTGATCACTAAAACCGCCAGCAGCGCCAAATCAAACACCAAGACAAATAAGAACCAGAGGCCTAATGCCAAGCCAGCGGCACTGGATTTCTCAGTAGCACGGCTGCTCAATACGTAAGCCAACGCTAAAAACACCAAGCCTAACAATGTTGAAGAGACAATAAAACGGGTAAAGGCCCAGACCAGCATACCCAGCTCCACTTCAGGCACCAGCACCGCGATAGCTAATGCCGCACAACCAAAGCCAATTAAGGTCGCTAAGCCTAAAATCATGCCATGCCCGACAAACTTGCCCAGTAAAATCTGCCCGCGACTAATGGGATAGGTTAGCAGCAGCATTAAAGTGCCGCCTTCATCCTCACCAACAATCGCATCATAAGCCAACAACAAGGCGATTAACGGCATTAAAAAAGTCGCTAAACTCGCCAAGCTGGCAATTGTTGCCGGGATCGAGGTAAAGCCAATCTGCCCTGACGCTGCTGCACCAAACCATGCAATGCCCACTGCCAATAATGCAAAAACCAAACTGATCGCCAGCATCCAGCGGTTACGCAAACCATCACTTAACTCTTTACGGGCAACATTCCAAATCTGACTCATTGCTGAACTCCTGCAACACCCAAGGCACCCGCTTGTTCCATGTAAAAGCAGTACAGGTCCTCTAAAGATGGCGGCTGCACTTCTATGTCTTGTGGCTGTAACTGTAGAATTCGTTGCACAGTCGCTAACTTATCTGCCGGTGCCACCAGCAGTTCATGCCAAGCACCATGCAAAGCGCGAACGGACTGTACATCCGCTGCAGTCAGCTGCTCCACGGTTAAACCTGCCGCGCGAATGCGTACCGGTAATTGCGCTTGAGTACGCAACTCATGCAAGGTGCCGACCGCCTCTAAGCGCCCTAAAGCCAAGACTGCAGCACGATCAATATAAGGCTCAACACCTGGCAGCACATGCGAGCAAATCACAATGCTGGTGCCGTCATCACGCAAGCGACCAATCAGCTGATACAGCTCTTGAGTCGCAATCGGATCTAAACCTACGGTGGGTTCATCCAGCAACAATAAGCGTGGACGACCTAATATAGCTTGCGCTAAACCGAGGCGCTGACGCATACCTTTGGAGTAAGTTTTTACCCGTTTCGAGCTCGCTGCCGTCAGACCAACTTGTTCAAGCAGTTCATCAACTTGTTGCACCGCAGCACCTTTTAAACGGGCAAAGTGCAGTAGGGTTTCACGCCCGGTCAACTGCGGATAAAAGGTCACGTTTTCTGGTAAAAAACCAATTTGTCGACGAATATCGCTATCACCCGGTGTGCCACCGAGTACGCGAACGTCACCGCTAGTGGCTTGTAATAAACCTAAAATCAGACGCACTGTGGTGGTTTTGCCGGCACCGTTGTGGCCAAACAAACCTAACACTTCGCCCTCGGCAAGGGTCAAACTAATATTGTCCAGCACAGCCATCTTGCCGTACTGCTGATAAACATTGTGCAGCTCTACTGCATTCATTCTGATAGTCCTGATGAAAGGTGTGCAGCCGTACTCACCGGTCGCATAAGCGGATAACTGTCTTGTACACCGGGGTATTTAACCACTGGAAAAGCGCGTTGTACTAAACGCAATAATTCGATACTGGGGCTGTGCATTAATAAGCGCACTTGCGGGTAGATCCACAATAAACGGTCAACGTTATCATTCGGCTCATAAGGCACATCACCGACACCATCACTGTTACGATCCCAGCCTAAATAGTCGCTCCAATAGTTACCCTTGCCTTCGTGCGACCATTCTTGATAACGAATAGCCACATACTTAACCTGCTGTTGATTACCAATAAAGGAATTGTGGTAAATACGGTTATCTTCAGAGCCTGCAGTCAGATGAATACCCAAGGCACTGTGCTCGAACTGATTACCGCTGAGGTTATTAAACAGCGAGTTATAAATAAATAGCGCCTTACCTTCCGCGCCACTGATATGCACACCATCACCCGAACCTGGCTGCACAGCAGTAACAAAGTTGTTTTTCAGTGTTGAGTAAGTGATGTAGTTCATCAACATGCCATAGTTCTGATCATGGTCAGAGCTGTTACCCGTCACCGTTAATTGACGGCTTTGCATCAAGGCATAGCCAGTACGGGTACGAGTGGTGCTGTTGTTGGTCACTTCATTGCGGTTGGAAAACATATAGTGCACGCCATAGCGTAAATCACGCATATGGTTATTATGGATAATATTATCATTGGCTGCTTCAATATAAATACCATCGCGCGTATGCCAGATTTCATTACCACTGATATTGGCAAAGCGCACGGCAAATAAATGAATACCATTGCCGCGGTCTTGATTACGTAAGGCCAGATCACCTTGAATTTTATTATTAAGAATACTGACATTGTGCGTGGCATCGACCCACACACCAAAGCCTTGACCATGGATAAAATTATTCTCAATCGTCACATTTTTAGCGGTACGCTCGACAAAGATGCCAGCATCCATTTGTGTCAGGTTATGGCCCCAATCACTGATATTACAGCCTGTAACGGTCACATCAGCGGCGCGAATATTCAGCGCATTGCCGAGACCATCTGCGCGCAAGAATGCACCAGGAGCACACTCAAGTGTCATTGTTTGATCAACCACATAGTGACCCGCATAGTCACCCGCAGGTAAACGCCAATGTTGCTCTGCAAGTTTTTCTAAAGGTAACTGATGGATTGATTGTAATTTTAAGTCCGCATCTGGTGCGGCTTGAATTTCGTGCAATTGCACGTCTTTCAATGCGTCAGGTACTTCCTCTGCCGCATATACAGGTATCACCGAAAGCAGCGCGACACTGCAAATAACTCTGCAAATAATTGTTTCCAGCATTCTCATTAACGAGCTTCCTGTTGTCTAGCCTGCATATAAGCCCCTACTCTACTGGAAAAACGCCGATGTCCCATTATGAGACATCGGCGTTAGCTTTCACCTGTTTTTATACAGGCTTAACCAACATACGACCAACCATTTCCATGTGCAATGCGTGGCAGAACCAGTTGCAGTAGTACCAGAACACGCCTGGTTTATCCGCAGTAAAGGTTACTGATGACGTTTGCTGTGGGCTGATTTCCATACTGACACCATGGTTTACCATACAGAAACCGTGGCTTACGTCTTCAATCATATCCAAGTTAGTGATAGTGACTGTGACTTCGTCACCTTGGTTAACAGTAAACTCACCCATACCGTATGCCGGAGCAATAGAGGTCATGTAAACACGAACCTTTTTGCCATCACGGATAACTTTGTTATCTGTTTCTAGAGTGATGCCATCTTTCTTAGCACGCTCGACTGTTGCAGCAAAGTATGGATCATCACGCTCCCAAATTTTCTTGGTTTTGATCTGATCACGACGCGCCATAATCGCATCATGCGGCTCAGCATAGGATGGGCCATCATGCACAATTTTCATTTCATCGCCAGAGATATCAATCAGCTGATCATTCTCTGGGTGTAATGGACCCACGGGTAAGAAACGGTCTTTAGAGAACTTACTCAATACCAACAGCCATTTGCCATCGGCATCTTTTGTTTCAGTTAAGGATGCATGGTTGTGACCAGGCTGATAGTGCACATCAAGCTTTTGCTTAATGTAGTTCACTTTTTCGCCATTATACGCACGAACTGCTTCAGCCATATTCCACTTCACCACCTGGCTGTCAATAAACAGCGTGGTGTAGGCATTACCACGACCATCAAAGGTGGTGTGTAATGGGCCTAGACCCAACTCTGGCTCAGCAACAACCACTTCACGCTCATCAGCAAATTTGTCGTTAAACAAATCATCCAGCATGTCGATGGCAATCATTGAACAGGTGGGTGACAGCTTACCGTTGGCAATAAAGTACTTACCATCCGGTGAAGTATTTAAGCCGTGTGGATTTTTTGGTACTGGCACATAACGCGTCACGCGGGCGTTTTTGCCTTCTTTTTTACGGCCATCAACCACAGGTACTTTTGAGTCGCCGAGGGTGATAAAGCGCCCTGCTTTGATTTCTTCCTCAATACGTGGAATATTAAAGACGGTTACCCAGTCGCGCTCATTACGCATCATACCAGCGAGATCAGTCGCTCCTTCTGAGTTGTAACACGTCGCTGCGGCATATTTACCAGTGTAGCAAGCATCAACGTTATCGAGGTTACCGTCAACAATCACCTGCCATGCCACTTCCATGGTTTCCGCATCTAGGCCGTTGAACATAGTGTACTTTTCTGCAGCATCGAGGTTATCGAGGTTAGAGCCGTCATTCGGATGCGGAATGATAAACTCAGCATTGCAGTAGACATACTTGGTGTACGGCACTTTCTGCAAACGTAAACCGTGAATCGATTGTACGTTAGGAATAGTAGTGATTTTGTCGCACTTCATAATATCTAAACGAATCCGCGCAACACGGGTGTTGGCTTTATCGTTAATGAATAGATACTTACCGTCGTAACTACCGTCGGTCATAGAAATATGCGGGTGGTGACAGTCACCATTCATAAACTTCGCGCTTTCGCCTAATACGGCCTTACTTTCATCAGTAATACCCCAACCGACAGCACCGTCCATATTGAAAACTGGAATACGCATCAGTTCACGCATTGATGGCAGGCCCAGCACGCGCACTTCACCTTGGTGACCACCACTTAAAAAGCAGTAGTAATCATCCAACTCACCCGGACCAACGTGGGCTTTGTTTTTTGCTTCTTTAACTGCAGCCGCCCAAGTTTCGCGGCTCATTACAGACGCGCCTATTGCTGTCGCGCCGGCTAAGGTTGCACCAGTAACGGCAGTGGCGCCAAGAAATCCGCGCCGACTTAAGCCAGTTTTTTCATTCTCAGTTGTAGTTTTATTTTCGCTCATGACAGATACATCTCCTTGGTAATGTGTCTTAATTTGGACGGAATTAAGACGGGGTTTCCAGCTGGACGGCCGGAATGATTTGCGGCTCTTGTGTTGGAGCTGCTTTATTACGTTCGCGGCGTTTTTTCTTCGCCACTAAAGGAGGACAACGGTCCTCATTAAAGTATGTCACCTGACAATCTAAGCAGTGGTGACACTCGTTAGCGTTGATTGTGCCATCCGGATGAATCGCTTGGACCTCACACTCAACCGCACATAACTGACACGGCGTACCACATTCTTTGCGGCGCTTGAGCCAATCAAACAAACGTAATTTGGTCGGAATCGCTAATGCCGCACCGAGTGGACAGATATAGCGGCAGTAGACTTTGCGGGTAAAGATATTGATCACCAACAAAACAACAGCATAGAGAACAAACCACCACTGACGATCAAATTTCAAAGTGATCGCCGTTTTAAACGGTTCAATCTCAGCATATTGCTCAGCAGTCGACATCGACTCGAGGGAAATACCAAACAGCACCAGCAAAATAATGTATTTGATCGCCCACAAACGCTCATGCAGCGCAAAAGGCACATCGTACTGCGGAATTTTTATCTTGCGCGCAATCTCATTAATGATCTCCTGCAAGGCACCAAATGGGCACAACCAACCGCAGAAGACACCACGCCCCCAGAGCAAAACGATGACCGCCGTTACCCCCCAAAGAATAAAGATGATGGGGTCACTTAAAAACAGCTCCCAACTGAAGTCATGCATGATCGAATGGGTAAAGGTCAAGACGTTAACAATCGACAACTGCCCCAAGGTGTACCAACCGATAAACACCACAGTAAAGGTTAGGTAACCCATACGGATCCGGTGTAGCAATTTAGGGTAGCGGACGATGTAATCTTGGAAGAATAGAATCGCGAACAACACGACTAAACCGACACCTAGCACACCAATTTGGAAGTCTTTTTGATACCAAATATTGAGCCACAATGGACGGTTTGCTTCATCAATCGCTGCTTGCTCAGAAGCAGTCAAAGGTGGACGTTCAATGTACATTTCAGGGATTTGGTAAGGCAGTTCAAAGCTGGTAAAGATGCTGTCGACCGGACCAGTTTGGCGACGTACCAGCAATTCTATCGTCCAACTTGAACCCGAATCAAAGCCATATTGCGGTCGAATAATAAAAATACCCATTTCCGTAAAGTCCGGCATACCTTCGGCATACACATCACTTAAACGATAGAAGTCGAGGTCTCGGAAACTAATCACGTCACCAAACTGACGTAGCTGTATGCGGTCAAAAATCCCACCGCGCACATATCCCGAACCCTTAAATGAGTATTCACCATTGCCCAGCACTACAATGGCGCGCTCTTCAGGCTTTAGCTGATTCATTAAATCTTGATATTGGCTTTCACCTAAGACGTTACGGCCAATGGTCGGCGGAGTAAGTTCGGCAACATACAAGTCGATAAATGTATCGTCTCGCTGCTCTGGTTTCGCCGCATCGACACCTTCTGCTTCACTACCGATAAAAGCATCGTCTACTTGCCCACGATTAAGCAGCAAGCGCCGGATCGAACCATCACCCGTTAAGGTAGTCCAGCTGGCCTTCTGATACTCATCCATCAATACGATGGCTGGCTTATTTTTAGTTTGTGAATGTTCTTTAACAAGACCTAAAGACACCGCAACTTGGTGAGCGGAGCGCATAATGGCTTCGTTAACCACCATCACCGTCACAGTCGCACCCGAGACCGCATCAATAGTGATGGCCGACTCATCTTTAGAGCGACCAATTACCACGCGTTGATCAACCTTGATGCCTGCATACTTAGCAGCAAAGTCATGCAGTTTTTGTTCGGGAATACCAATCAGCAAAATAGGCTCATGGTGCTCTAAAACATAGGCATCTTGAATCACGCCTTGCGGATCAAGCAATACTTGTAAATTGATTGGTTTACCTGAGTAAGCAGGAATATCAACCACATTAACGGTTTGGTAGGCATAACCAAGCAACTCATCGCCTGATAAAATCTGGCGTATCTGAAATTCACCTTCAGGCTCAGTGATCGTTCCCGACTGCGGGAAGGTTAGCGCGATCCGCCCCTTTTCCAGCGCAGTTAAGCTTGCCGCCTGCGCTGAGTCCAACGCATAAAAAAACATAATAAAAAGGACCAACAGCCAAGATATGCACATCTGCGCTCTTTGCTGCCAGTAAGAATGGATAGCCTGCATATTTGCGCCCTAGATCTTAAAAAGTGTTTTTAGCATAACAAGTTAGCAACTTATTATCCCTTGACCAAAGTCATAGCAACTTTTCTGGTAACGACCTCATCTTGACTGCTGACTCGGAAAAGCCACAGCAGATAAGGCGTTCAGCCCTTGTGATGTTTAAACTTATCAATCACCTACTCAAGTAAACACTGACATGCGTCAATATACCAATTCTCAAGTATAAAAAAACTAGGCATTGCCTAGCTTTTTTATACGCTTAAATGCGCACCAGCTACAACTCATTCACGATGATAACCGGTGATGCGTTCAACTTCTTGTTTTGAGCCTAAGAACACAGCAACGCGCTCATGCAGCGAACCGGGCTCAATTTCCATAATACGCTGATGGCCATTGGTCGATACGCCGCCCGCCTGCTCAATAATAAACGACATCGGATTGGCTTCGTACATCAAGCGCAACTTGCCTGGCTTTTCTGGCTCACGCGCGTCACGCGGATACATAAAGATGCCGCCGCGAGTTAAAATACGGTGTACGTCAGCAACCATTGCCGCCACCCAACGCATATTATAGTCTTTCTCTAACGGGCCTTCTTCACCCTGTAAAAGCTCGTCTACATAGCGTTTTACCGGAGCCTCCCAGTGCCGTTGGTTGGACATATTGATAGCGAACTCTGCAGTTTGCTCAGGCACTCGAATATCATCATGGGTCAAAATAAATGAACCCATTTCCGTATCTAGGGTAAATCCTTTAACGCCATTACCTAAGGTCAGCACCAACATAGTTTGCGGACCATAAATGGCATAACCCGCTGCCACTTGCTGAGTGCCAGCTTGTAAAAACGCCTCTTCACCTAAGTCACCCTCTTCACCATTGCGGTCTGGGCAGCGCAACACGGAGAAGATCGTACCCACTGATACGTTCACATCAATATTGCTCGAGCCATCCAATGGGTCAAACACCAGCAAGTAGGATCCTTTTGGGTACTTACCTGGGATTTGATAAGCATTATCCATTTCTTCAGAGGCCATTCCGGCTAAGTGACCGCCCCATTCATTGGCTTCAAGCAGAATTTCATTGGATAACACATCGAGCTTCTTCTGTATTTCACCCTGTACATTTTCAGTGCCCATACTGCCTAAAACGCCACCGAGCGCACCTTTAGACACCTGATGGTTGATCATTTTACAAGCACGTGCCACCACTTCGATTAAAAAGCGCAGCTCTGCTGGGGTTTGATGTGAACGTGTTTGTTCAATAAGGAAACGACTTAAACTCGTGCGTGACATGAAACGCTCCAACGGAGTAAGAAAAATATGCGGGTAAGTTTACCGCTTTGTGTCGACGATTGCTGCAAGGCTTTTCATTTGTCGCTGCCGCGCAAACTATAACCGAAGAAAAACCCAATATCTTGGCGACCTTCAGCAGCGCAGAACAGTGGAAACAGTGCGTTCGTTCACAATTACAAATAATAAATAACATTTTTAGCAGCGCTTTAAGCATCTACTAAAGTGTTTGTTGACCTGTATCAAAGGTCATCATGCTTCATTAAGTAACATCGTTACCAACCAACACAAAACGATAATTCAACAATTTGATAACTTGTAATCGGAGCACATCATGCGCACAACTTTATTAGCAACCTCAGTATTAGCCTTAGCTATTGCTGCACCGTCAGTTCACGCTCACCAAGCCGGCGATATTATCGTTCGTGCTGGTGCAGTAACTGTACAAACGGGCGAAAGCACATCTAACATCAAGATAGATCGCCCTGCCGCCGCAAACTTAGGCGGTAAAGCTACTCTGAATAATGACACACAGCTTGGTTTAAACTTTGCTTATATGGTTACAGACCACTGGGGTGTTGAACTATTAGCAGCAACTCCATTTAGTCATGATGTAAAACTTAAAGGCGTTGCTGGAGGCTCTCTTGATGGTAAGCTCGGTAGCTTTAAGCACTTACCACCAACGCTAAGCGCTGTGTACTATCCTTTGGATAGCAAGTCTGCTTTCCAGCCTTATGTCGGTGCTGGCATCAACTACACATGGTTCTTTGATGAGAGCACAAGCAGCCAGGCAAAAGCAAACGGCCTGAATAGTTTAAACATTAAAAACTCATGGGGCTGGGCAGCGCAAGTCGGCGCTGACTATATGCTGACTGACAAATTAATGATTAACGGACAAATTCGTTATATCGACATTGACACCACCGCTTATGTTGACGTAGCCAATGTAGCGCGCGCCAAAGTTGACGTTGACGTTAAACCATGGGTTTACATGGTTGGTCTTGGTTACAAGTTCTAACCTTAAAATCTACCAATAAAAACAGGCGCTCTTGCGCCTGTTTTTATTGGTACTGGAAAAATATCAGACTGCTCTTACGCACACTCAGAGCCAGCTGCTCAACTACTTAAGCTCTAAGTAAGTAACCTAATCCGCCTTAAACATTTCTATAGTAACTATCCAGCAAATCCGCCAAGCCAGTACGCCATGCCCGTGGCTTAATGCCAAAAGTATGGGTGATCTTACGGCTGTCGAGCACACCATGCTGCGGCTCAATGATCGCATCAGCAAAATCAGCATGGGCGCGCGACGCGATCTCTTGGCTCAATTGCGGCCGC
>Ga0172382_10007938_pt1 | contig 14937 bp, 15 predicted proteins | sample Leawel138RmetaG_FD_122245 | JGI IMG/M metagenome (GOLD analysis project Ga0172382, IMG submission 122245) | Leachate microbial communities from a municipal landfill in Southern Ontario, Canada - Leachate well 138R metaG | ecosystem: Engineered > Solid waste > Landfill > Unclassified | place...
AATTATCTGTTTATCATTTATCTGCATTATTCACTTAATATCCCCGGTTAGCTCTCGGTTCGCTTTGGAGTAATTTTTTTTTGGTTGTTGCGAATATGATCGACAAACCACTCAAAATCATTTTGATCAATCGTTCTATCTGGGTTTTGTGAATCCGGTGTCATCCATGGAAACTTCCTGTTAATTTTAATATTTAACTGATACAACCGGGTAAGTGAGGGATCGGGTATATCCAGGATATGAGGAGTGTAACTGTTTGTTTCATCAGGCAATAACCACGGTTTAAGCGATGACCCGGAATCCAGATACCTGGTCAGAAGCACTTTACTGCTCGGCAAGGGTTTTTCCCGGGTCCACCAAATATTTTCAACCTGTTCCATGGCCAGGTAAGTTTCCTCAATGGTTTTTACTGCTTCAAGTTTTACCAAAGTCTCTGAAAGAACCATTTTCATTGCTTCATTATACTCCAGATCACTTTTTAATGACTGAATGCCAAGCTTAACTCCCAACAAGTTGGAATATAAATCTTCAGGTGAAAAGCTGGAATAACGCTCCGGGATCAATGGTACATAGGAGCATCCAAACCAGGTGGCTATCTCATGCCAGAGGGACAGATCATAAGCGATTTTCCCTGCCAGCTCAAACAGTACCATGCTGTCTATTTCATGAGGATTATTGATGATCAATTTTTTATGGCCACCTTCATGTCCTAATTCCAACACGACATTACTTTTATTTGCAGCATATAATCTGATAACGGTGTAGAGGTATGCCGTATAATCAGCATAATCCCGCAGGTGTCCCAGATCAATAAATCCTCCTTTCCGGGTATATATGATTCCGTTGATCTCATCCTTGTGGCCGAGATAATAATGCGAACCAACATCTTCCAGGGAGATGATATCGGTCATCTTTATAAACGGAATTCGTGCGATGCTCAGGTCTGTTCCAAACGCACAACACGTGCGAATAACCTTCGGGGGAGGATTTAACAACTCCCTGTTCGTTAGTAGTGGTGGTTTCGCCCATACAAAAGCTGAACTCACCAGAAGAATTCCAAACGCCAGAAATTTAGAAATATGCTGGTCCTTGAGGAATAATTTCATTGAATACTGTCAATTGGTTAATAATTTCAGGAAATCATACTCATTCAGTATAAAGCTTCCGGAAGTTCTGTAAATCAGTTTTTACTGTTCTGGTTGTAAAGATATTTTTATCCTTTTGATTTTATATCATGGGATACCATTTTTTTTTCGCCCGATCAAAGGATTGAATCATTTAAATCATAGAGGGATGCTTTCCAATTTTGCTAAGTCTGTTTATGAGTGGGCTATAATTAAATGGTATGCCTGTTTAGTACCGTCGTCTTTCCCAAATTATTTTTAGCCAGGCTCTGAATAGTCTCTTCCGAAAGGAGCCTGTCGATCGCTGACCTAATCGAATCATAGGCGCTGTGCAGGGGACAGGGATTCTTTTCATCACAGTTTTTTAATCCAAATCCGCAGTCGGTGAAAATATTATCTCCTTCAATGGCAGCAACTACCTCTTTAAGAGTGAGTTCTTTCCGGCTGGGATCAAAAAAATAGCCCCCGTTTTTACCCTTGGCCGAAGTAAGAAAACCAAACCGAACCATCCGTTGAAGTATTTTTGCCGTGAATGACGGGGGAGTGTCTATTTCTGTTGCAATTTCTATAATTCCAGGTCTCTTACCTTCCTGGTTTTGCCGCTGGATATATATCAGCCCTCGTAATGCATATTCCGTCTCCTTTTTAAACACAATATCAAATTTTAATGATGCAAAGGTAAAAAATAAGAAATGACTAAAAGACCTTTTTGTCGACGATTAAAAATATATTTATATTTGCACGATTTCGGAATGAAACATGTTGACTGAAGAAAGATATAGAAAGAACTATTTTCTGATATCTCAGGACAAAAGAATATATGCGTTTGCGTATTTTATTGTGAATTCCATTAAAACAAATGATTGAGTGAGGTAAAAAGCACAATAACAAGCAAGTGGGCAATAGAAATACCTGGATAATAAGGATTGACTATCCGGAACTTTTTTTAACGATAGGTTAATGGTGAAAAATAAAGCTGTAAAATTTTTCAGAAAGCTGCACAAGTGGCCCGGGATTATCATTGCCGGAGTTGCTATCCTGTTTGCAGTGTCAGGAATTGTATTGAATCACAGGTATACTTTCTCCGCCGTTGATTTGTCACGGAACGTTTTACCTCCCAACTACCGTTATAGCAACTGGAATCTGGCTGCTGTGCGGGGATCATGCCCACTGGAGAATGATTCACTGCTGATCTACGGGAACATTGGCGTTTGGAAAAGCTCCACCGGTCTTGCATCTTTTTCCGATTACAATCAAGGCTTTCCGCGGGGAATCGACAATAGGAAGATCTATTCGATTGTCAGGTTTCAGAATAAACTCTTTGCGGGCACCCATTTCGGCCTCTATTATCGGGAACCGGCGGGGCGGCAGTGGCGAAAGATCATGCTACCGTTCAGGGAAGAACGTATTGCCGATGTATCCCTGAAAGATGATACCTTGCTGGTGCTGACCCGGCACCACCTGTTACAATCGACCGACGGCTTTTTATATGATGTTGTTCAGCTTCCCCAACCGGTTGGCTATGAGCGAAAAACCGGCCTTTTTACAACTCTTTGGCAGCTGCACAGTGGCGAATTGTGGGGATTGCCCGGCAAGCTGGTGGTTGATCTGCTGGGGATGGTTACGGTGTTGCTCTCCGTAACCGGGCTACTCCATTTTTTCTTCCCGAAGATGATCAGGCAACGGAGAAAGAGGCAGAAACCGGTTAAATCACTTGCGGCAAACTTCAAAACCAACCTTCGTTGGCACAATGTGGCAGGATATGTCTTTGTCCTCTTCCTGGTTGTCAACACGCTGGCAGGTATCCATTTACGACCCCCGCTATTGATACCCATTGCAGGGAAACAGGTGGGGATCATTCCAGGAACCCACCTGGACAATCCCAATCCATGGTTCGATAAACTCCGTAGGGTACGCTGGAATGAGGAGAAGCAGCGCTATCTTTTTTCTACTTCAGACGGCTTTTTTTGGGGTGATGAGGAGTTGTCGCAGGAATTGCTTCCGGTAGTTTCCCAACCACCGGTGAGCGTGATGGGACTTAATGTATTTGAGTTCATGGGAAATCAAAAGTACCTGACCGGTTCATTTAACGGGCTCTATATGTGGAACCTGAATACCGGCAGGAGCGTTGACTTTTTCACCGGGGAGCCTTCTGTAGCCTTTGGCAGTATTGGAAAACCAATCGCTGCCAATATGGTATCCGGATTCGTTGTGGCAGGTGAACATGCCTGGTGGTTCGACTACAACCGGGGAGCTGTTTCATTAACGGAGAGAAGCTTTCCGGGAATGCCGGCGGAAATCCTGAATGATTCCCCAATTTCGCTGTGGAACACCGCTCTGGAAATACATACCGGCCGGATTTTTGAACGCCTGGTGGGGCCATTCTATATCCTCTATGTACCTTTTGCCGGACTCTGCCTGATCATGGTGCTGATCAGCGGATTCATTATCTGGTGGAAAGCACACAGGAAAAAACGTAAAAATTTATGGTTGCTGAACGCCGGAAACTAATTCTTTATCAGAGATTATATGTGCATTCCTGTTTCTGGCGAACCTATTCCGGTGCTGAAATAGATTATTTGGAAGAAATCAAGAATGGACCTGTGGGATTCGAAATTAAAATGACCCAAAGTAAACTGAGAAAACCCAGGTTCTGGAAAACTGAATATGGTGGTGAAATAAAACTCATTACCCGCGACAGTTATTTTGATTTTTTGTTAAAAAATAATGACTAAACCTATTTCAGATTTCTTTCTCAGGGAAAACCAAACCATTATCTTTGTTTACTCATGACAGAATCGAAAAAATACGTGGAAACTCCCTTGATGAAGCAGTATTATAAGATCAAGGAGAAACACCCCGATGCAGTTTTACTTTTCAGGGTAGGTGATTTTTACGAAACTTTTGGGGATGATGCGATTAAGGCAGCTGAGATACTGGGTATTACGCTTACCCGCAGGGCCAACGGTGCTGCTAGTTATGTTGAGCTGGCGGGATTTCCCTATCATGCCCTCGATACTTATCTTCCCAAACTGGTGCGCGCCGGACAGCGGGTGGCTATCTGTGAACAGCTCGAAGATCCAAAGATGACAAAGAAAATTGTCAAAAGGGGCATCACAGAACTGGTTACACCTGGCGTGTCTATCAATGATAATATTCTTGAAAACCGGGAGAATAATTTCCTGGCATCGATTCATTTCGATAAAAAAATGGCAGGTATAGCATTTCTTGATATCTCAACCGGTGAATTTTTAACTGCCGATGGAAATTTCGAGTATATTGATAAACTGCTTAGTTCTTTTCAACCCAAAGAGGTACTTTTTCAGCGGGGAAGAGGAGAGGAATTCACCTCAATTTTTGGAAATAAATATTATACCAACAATCTCGACGATTGGGTATATACGCTGGATGCTGCTACAGATCGGTTAGTACGCCATTTTGAAACCATCTCCCTGAAGGGGTATGGCATTCAGAACATGCCGCTTGCTATTGTTGCCTCTGGAGCAATTCTGCATTATCTCGACATCACTCAACACCATCAAATAAAACATATTACAGGACTCAGTCGAATTGAAGAGGAACATTATGTATGGCTTGACCGCTTTACTATCCGAAACCTTGAGTTGTTTTCATCCATTCAGGAGGGAGGAAAGTCATTGCTGCAGGTTATCGATAAAACGATCACTCCCATGGGAGCCAGACTGATCAAGCGATGGATGGCCCTGCCGTTGAAAAATATAGGCCCGATTCAAGACCGCCTGAATGCCGTGGAATATTTATTGAAAAATGCCGGATTGAGAGAATCTCTGGAAGATCACCTGCGGCATATTGGCGATCTGGAGCGACTGGTTTCAAAAGTGGCCGTTGGAAGAATAAACCCCAGAGAGATAGTTCAAGTGAAAAATGCACTCCTTGCCATCATCCCTTTGAAACAGCTTTTTGCCGGCGCTGATGATAAAACTTTGAAGCGGTTTGCTGAACAACTCAATCCTTGTGACCTGATCCGAAACAGGATCCAGAACGAAATTGTACCCGATCCCCCAACAGCGATCAGTAAAGGTAAGGTTATTGCCGAAGGAGTCTCGGACGAACTTGATAATTTGCGGAAAATCGCCTATTCAGGAAAAGACTTCCTGCTACAGCTGCAGAAACGCGAAAGCGAGAAATATGGAATTTCTTCGCTGAAAGTTGGTTTCAACAATGTGTTCGGGTATTATCTTGAGGTGCGAAATACGCATAAAAACAAGGTTCCTTCAGAATGGATACGTAAACAAACCCTGGTGAGTGCCGAACGGTATATAACTGAAGAGCTGAAAGATTATGAATCAAAAATACTTGGCGCTGAGGAGAAGATTCTTTCTTTGGAAACAAAAATATTTGAGGATTTGATGCTTGCACTTTCGGAATATATTTCAGCTATTCAGCTCAATTCAAGTATTCTGTCCCAGGCTGATAGCCTTTTTTCATTTGCTCTCAACGCTGAAAGTTACGGATATTGCCGGCCGGAAGTGAACGAGGGAAATGAGATTCTTATTCGTGAGGGGCGACATCCGGTTATTGAACACCAATTACCGTTAGGGGAATCCTATATCGCGAATGATGTCCGACTCGACCAGGAAGAACAGCAAATCATTATCATTACAGGTCCTAATATGGCCGGAAAGTCAGCCTTACTCAGGCAAACCGCATTGATCGTTTTGCTGGCACAGATGGGAAGTTTCGTTCCTGCAAGATCTGCCCAAATCGGCTTAGTGGATAAAATCTTTACCAGAGTGGGAGCTTCTGATAATATTTCGTTGGGAGAATCCACATTTATGGTGGAAATGAATGAGGCAGCAAGCATACTGAATAATATATCAGACCGCAGCCTGATCCTTTTCGATGAACTGGGACGAGGGACATCTACTTATGATGGAATATCCATTGCCTGGTCAATTGTTGAATACCTTCATGAACATCCACGGGCAAAAGCCAAAACCCTTTTCGCAACACATTACCATGAATTAAATGAAATGGAAGCTTCTTTTCCCAGGGTGAAAAACTTTAACGTGTCAATCAAAGAAGTTGGAAATAAAGTGATCTTTCTACGAAAACTGGTTCGCGGAGGCAGTAACCATAGTTTTGGTATTCATGTGGCAGCAATGGCCGGCATGCCTTTGTCGGTTACAAAACGTGCCGAACAAATCCTTGAAAAACTCGAAGGAGGAAAAGAAAAGGAACGATTTGCCAAACCTTTGAAAGAAATTGGAAATAACAGGGAAGGTATCCAACTCAGTTTTTTCCAGCTTGACGATCCGGTGCTAAAACAGATCCGCGATGAAATTGCCCATCTGAATATCAATAACCTTACCCCGATAGAAGCTCTGAATAAACTGAATGAGATTAAAAAATTAACCGGATTGCACTGAATTTATTGCAAAAATTTTTAATATTTTGCAATAACTAAAAAATAGCAATATATTTGCACCACTTTAAAAAGTGTTCTGTTAAATATGCGAGAATAGCTCAGTTGGTAGAGCACGACCTTGCCAAGGTCGGGGTCGCGGGTTCGAGTCCCGTTTCTCGCTCAAAATCCCTCAAATGCCCGGGTGGTGGAATGGTAGACACGTTGGACTTAAAATCCAATGGCCTTTATCGGCCGTGGGGGTTCAAGTCCCCCCCCGGGTACTTTAGGATTAAAGTATACTCTTTATTAACAGTATTCCTAATTTCCTGACAGGTAAATCCCTTCTGTCTTTAGCTTTTTTTCCCTGTTTTTTTTGGTTTGTAAGGATGTCGACCTAATTGCGTTATTTCTTACGATTAAATCAGAAAAAACATCCTGGGATTTTTCTAAATTCATTGGCCAATTAGGTAATTCCATTAAATTTGTGGCAGAAAATAAGGGCATATGTACACGAGAACAGTACATCCCGATTTTTGAATTTAAAAATGTTCAGCAAAATAAATGCAAGATCCGTCACGCATTATAATTTCAGCATGCAGTTAATTATAATAAGAGATTGTTTTGATTTTGTTTTTAGAAATATTTTGATCTGTTTTTTGCTCAGACAAGGCAAAATTGACGCGAATAGCCATAGCTATTTAAGGAAATTTTGCTGCAGTATGAGTGAAAAAGACGCAAAATAGAATAAATGGATAAATTTAAAACAGTCTCAAAATTGATTAACAGAAATTAAATAACAATCGAATGAAACGACTTTTATTCGTACTAGTACTACAGGGATGGGTATTTTTTTCCTGGGGTCAGCATGTTCTTCGAACGCCAATATCAGCAATTCAGGAGAACTCTCTGGAATATGAATGGTCTCAAAAGCCAGTCCTGAATTCAAAAGATTTAATAAGTACAGAAAGTCTGGAAAACTGGATTCATGAGGGTTACGGCAGGATTGCAGTTTCCGGAGAGAAAAGCCTGAATGGGAAGGCTTCCCTTCTTTTAGAATCTCCAACCAAAGGAGAACAAGCTATGAACGATCCGAAAGGGAGAGGCGTGCCATGGGGAATTTCCAGTGCCATAATAAAAGTTAACGATGAAGACTGGTCGGATTGGAACCGGATTACTTTTTGGGTATATCCTGACTTACCTGGCTTTCAGGTTGTATCATTAAGTATGGTTTTTCATAACGCCGGGAAAGAAAAAGTTCCGGATGAATACGACAGAAACGGGTTGAACTATATGATCCTTGAAAATCATAAATGGAATAAGGTTCATTGGGAAATAGAACATCTGGGAAGAGACCGGGTGACCGGAGTTGAATTGCGTTATCGGCTGCAGGGGAATGACCCGGAAGCAGACGATACAGTGAAATATTATTTGAATGAGTTTCTGTTGGAAAAGGTGCAACCTGATCATTATGAAGGATGGAATGTACAACCCGGACAGATTGCCTATAATCATCTGGGGTATGTGTCAGATATGCCCAAAACAGCTTTGGTGTCAGATTTGTCAGCTCAACATTTTGAATTAATTCATGTGCTGACCAACAAAGCGATACTGAGGAAGCCACTGGCTGTAATGCAAAATTCCACAGGAACTTTTGGGATCATGGACTTCAGCGAAATTAATCAGCATGGCACCTATATTTTAAAAGTGGGTGATCTGCATACGAAACCATTTGAGATTGGCCGGTTCTATGAGATTTATCGAAGTACGATCATAAAAACACTCAATCATTTTTATACTCAGCGGTGTGGTTATGAAATACCGGGAATCCATTCTGTCTGTCATAAAGATTGGCTCTGTATTCATCAGGACAAATCAATAGTTATTAATGGTGGGTGGCATGATGCCGGTGATTTGTCGCAGGTTTCAGAGAACACTGCAGAAGCTGTCTATGCAATGTTTAATCTGGCAGAGAATTTTCGTTTTTCAGATTCTGAACTATCAGCGCTGTTGATGGAAGAGGCCAAATGGGGATTGGAATGGGTAATAAAAACCCGGTTTGGGGATGGTTTTAGAACCATTGCTTCTACCATGGATATCCGAACGGATGGAATACTCGGGACGATAGACGATGCGCATAGTGTGGCACGAAATAGTCCTCATGTGAATTTCTTGTCGGCCAAAACTGAAGCCAAGGCTGCATCGGTGTTGAGAAAGGATAACCCGGTTTTAGCCCGGTATGCCCTGAAAGTGGCAGAGGAAGATTGGGCATTTGCAGTGGATGGAATTCAAGATAATAGCGTTGAACTGGCCGGTGCTGCCCTGAATGCAGCCATTACACTCTTTGAGGCAACAGGTAATGAAAAATACAAGCAGGCTGCCCTGAGGTTCGCCGACTATATCATCCAATGTCAACAACAGGAAGACTTGACTCAGGACATCCCGCTTAAAGGTTTTTTTTACAGAACTCCCGAAAAATCAACCATTTTACACTATTCGCATCGTAGCCATGAACAAGATCCAATGTTAGGACTGGTGAAGATTTGTCGTCTTTTCCCGGAAGAAGATAAACGGAGTACATGGGGAAACGCGATTCGCTTGTATGCAGCATATTTTAAGCAAATTGCCGGTTATACTCAACCCTACTTTATGATACCTGCCGGAATATACGATTTGGAAAAGGCAAGAAATGAGATTGAACAGCAACAGATCAAAAGCGGATTTCAGCTGGACGACAGGTTTTACTTGAAATCGTTTCCAACATGGACAGCCCTGCGGGGAAATAGTGGGACAACACTATCTCAGGCAAAAGGATTGCTGGCTGTTGCAAATTATTTACAAGACAATGAACTGTTACATATAGGATATAAGCAACTTGACTGGCATCTGGGGCTTAATCCGTTTGCTCAAAGTTTAATGTATGGAGAAGGATACAGGTTTGCAGCACAATATAGCGCCTTAAGTGGTAACCTGGTTGGTGGATTGCCTGTGGGAGTCCAAACCCATTTTAACCGGGATGTCCCTTACTGGCCGGCAGAGAATTGTTATAACTGGAAGGAAATTTGGGTTCATCCTTCTAGCCGCTGGTTATGGATCATGGCAGAATGGAAACCCTGACCGAAAATATTAGAAATTGACTTTCAGGTACGAAACAGGCAGGGTTAAATATATTTATTCCGAAGTAACCGATAATCGGATGATGGGTAGAATTTAAAGAATGAGTTGATGAATCGAGCTGTAATATTTGATATGGATGGCGTAATTGTAGATAGTGAACCCATCCACCAGGAATGTGAAAAAAAAATGTTTGACCTACTCGGTATTCAGGTCTCAAAGGAAGAGCATAATACATTTATGGGGTCAACGGATGAAAATATGTGGTACAAACTGGCAAAAACATATAATCTTCCTATTCGTGTCGACGAAGCCATACAAATGAAAAAGAAACTGTACCTGGAACATATAATGCATGAAACAACCATAGAACCTATTCCGGGGGTGACCGAGCTTATCGGTTGTTTAAACAGGTATGGATACCTGCTGGCCCTCGCATCCTCTTCTCCTCATAATCAAATTGGGTATATTCTGAGCCACTTCAAGATTAAACATTTCTTTCATGCCATCGTGAGCGGAGAAGATATGAAGAATGGAAAACCTCATCCTGATATATTTCTTAAAGCTGCTGAATATATAGAAATAAGCCCGGCTGAATGTGTTGTGATCGAAGATTCAACCAATGGGGTGTTAGCTGCTAAAAATGCCGGGATGAAATGCATCGGTTTTCTTCATTCTAACTCAGGAAGCCAGAATTTAAGTAAAGCAGATTATATTATTCATGCTTTTGACGAATTATCTCCGCCATTCATCAACTCATTATAGCATCGTGCGTCTTAATTCTGAACGCTGAAGATTAAACAACCCCAAAGAAGGAGTGAAGCCTCCCCGAAATAGGCTTCTTTATACTATGTCTACATTTTGTACACACTGTTTTTTCATTATATTATTATAATTTTAGATTTTTGACGTCATAACTTGTGATTAGAATAGTATGATTAAAACAGATGTGATGTTTCAATTTATTTAGCTGTTCTTAATAAAAATGAATAGGATTGAATAAGAAGTAGCTTGTGGTTGAACGATGAAGAATGTAGAAAACTCCCCAATCCATTGAATAAAAAAATAATTGATTGAATTTCAAGAAAATGCCTGTATCATTGTATGATTATCCATTGCGGAGAAAAACAAGGTATGTTTTTTAGTAAAAAATTTTCTGATTTTTTTTAATTAAATGCCACGAATGTATACAAATAGAGTGAGTGTAAAGGTGAGTATATACTGGGCATGAAGTATGATAATGATGAGAAGTAATCAGCTGATTAATGAATATTTATACAGAAAAAGCAAAAGTTGATGTGTTTTTGGAATAGGATGAAACGAGACGATACATATCTCATGCTGTTTAGAAATAAATTATAGGAATACATTTGATTCTATTGAATGATAAAAGTATTATTAATTGAAGATGAGGTAGATATTCGGGAGAGTATCAGGGATTTCCTCAATTTTGAAAAGTTTGATGTATACACCGCTCCCAACGGTCAGTTAGGAATAAAAAAAGCGGAAGAAGTAGTACCTGATATCATCTTGTGTGATATATTGATGCCTGATTTAAATGGCTTTGAAGTACTTAAACAATTCACGAAGAATCCTCTTTTGCATGCAGTCCCATTTATTTTCCTGACCGGTTTAATGGAGCGGACTCACATTCGACAGGGAATGGAGTTGGGAGCTGATGATTACCTTCCCAAACCTTTTACACAGGATGAACTACTGAAAACAATTCATGCGCGGCTAAAAAAACAAACAAAACAGGAAGACTATTTCAAGATCAGGATTGACCACATTAAACAGGAAGTAGCGGAAAAACTGATCCGATTGCAAACAGAGATCGAGGAAAAAAAGAATATCATTTCTGAATATTCGAAAAACAATGAAATGTTGGCTAAACAGCTGAAAGAAAAGGAGTTGGAGCTTTTAAAAGATACTTTTAATGCCATTGAGGTCAACAATAAACTGCAGGAAATTCAATCCATGGTGAAAAATAAACTTCAGCATGCGGAATTATCTGAGGAATCAAAAAAAATACTTTCAGAGCTGAAAGCGAAAGCAAGCACAAGATCGATCATTTGGAATAATTTAACCATTTTTCAACTCAAATTTAATCAGGTATACCCTGAATTTATTACCACCCTGAATCAGCTGTATCCGCGGTTAACCCAATATGAAATTGTGTTCTTATCAGCTCACTTAATGGGGTTGAATACCAATCAGCTAGCCGACTTGTTTAATATTTCAGAAGGAAGTGTTCGGAAAAGTAGACACCGCCTGAAAAGGAAACTGGGATTAACCCGAAATGATGATTTTCTAAACTTTATTCATGGGATTAATCAAAAAAGCAAGCAGTAAAATATGCAAATTATTTTTCAGGTGTCTACATTTTGTACATGTATATTAAAGTTAAACTAACTAAATTTTTCCGAGTTTTGTTTGCCAAATTTATTTAAGAAATAGGCCATGATTATAGCTGTTGAATTTGATGGTACCATTGTTGAAGATGAATATCCTAAAATTGGAAAGGAGCGTCCGTTTGCCTTTTATATTCTTAAAGAATTACAAAACAGAGGAAATGAAATTATTTTATGGACTTGCCGAACCGGTAAGGATTTAGATAGTGCAATTCAATATTGTCAGAATAACGGATTAATTTTCAATGCGATAAACTCTGACATAAATGCCAGCAGGAAGGAAATTCAAACAAACAGCGCAGCTAAAGTCAATGCAGATACCTATATTGATTCCCACAATATTTGTGGAATTCCTTCCTGGAATGAAATTTTTTGGCAATTGTATCCAAATGAATTAAGAACGATAAAATTTAAACATCCGGTCAAACAACAAAAAAATTTTTTCAAAAGAATGGTCAATAAATGTATCTAACTGTTAAAAAGACGTGAACAACGAACTGGTTCGGGTTCTTACTAACAGAAATTAGATATGAAATTTTTAAAAGCATAAAGTCAAGTTGTATTTTAATAATTTAATCCATGTTGTAAAATTGTTTTAAGCAAATTCAATTTTCAATTAAGAAGGGAAACCGAAAGGGAGTACCTTCTTTTTTTTATATTAGCCTATCGGTAGAATAGCTAATGCAACGTGTACTTTTATCGATTTTTCAAGTCATTAAAGAACAGTTTCTTATAGAGTTGTTGAATAGAGATGAGCAAGATTTTAATTATTGAAGATGAATTCGAACTGAGAGAGGAGGTTGAAAGAATTCTTACCTTTGAACATTTTATCGTATTTACTGCAGCCAACGCGTTTGAAGGATTAGAAATTCTAAAAACTGTAAAACCGGATTTGATATTATGTGATATCCTGATGCCAGGAATGAGCGGATTTGATTTTTTAAGGAATTAAAGAAGAATCCTGACTTATCTCAAATCCAATTCATATTTATCACCGCACTTGACGATAGAACGCATTTAAGAAAAGGAATGGAATTAGGAGCAGATGACTATCTGGTTAAACCTTTTACCCGCAGAGAATTACTCAAAACCATTGAAGCACGGCTAAAAAAATTATTTGATAATGAAAGTCGAATCAAACAACTCAAAGAATCTATCGTAATTACCATCCCTCATGAACTTCGGACACCATTAAACGGAATTTTAGGTTTTAGCAAAATCATAAAGGATAATTGTGATATTTTAGCGCACGATGAGATCATTGAAATGGCTGATGCCATTTAGAAAAGTGGGGATCGATTGTTTTCTCTTATTCAAAAATATCTTATGTTTATTGACGTAGAACTGAATAGGGAGAGAAGACAGGCAACTGATATTGTAATTTCACAACAGAAAATGGAAAAATTTGCTGAAGATATTTCTTCCAGGAATCGTTAGATTTTCTGATCAGATGCTTAATTTTATTATATTCACCATTACAGGATTCATCTGATTAAAATGAATTGTTTTCTATGGTATCTGATGGAACCCGCAAACTTTTAATCATGGTTTTTGTGTCACGAATTGTCCTGTTTGTTTCATTCGCAAAAAAGTAACGTCAATGAATTTTTATAAGTATTTGATTTCATTTTTTCTCCTTGGAATTTGGATTTATTGGGTTATGTTTTTTATTTTGCGTTGTCCATGATTGGAGTGCAGTTATTTTTATCATGGTAGGCTTTCATTGAGATAATAAGCGAGAATAGCTCAGTTGGTAGAGCACGACCTTGCCAAGGTCGGGGTCGCGGGTTCGAGTCCCGTTTCTCGCTCATAAGAGAGAAATATAATTCAGCTTCAGGCGGATTGTTCTCAACTGTCGGAATTTTTTTATCAGTTAGGAATCATTTACATCATGATAAACAGGCGAAACTTCATCAAAAGCAGTGCTCTTACTGTTGCAGGATTCTATGCGGGAGCATGTGTGCAAAAAATATCTACTGGAAAATTATTCCTTTTAAGGTACGATACCGAATGGTGGGGAGAGCAGTCAGAAATGGAAGGCTTTTTTGAGCAGGTAATAAAAGTTCACCGGGAAGACAAGATTCCTGCTTCTTTTTTCTGCACAGGTTTAACAATCAACAACCGCAAAGAGGTTTTTCGGGATTTCTACAGTGAAGTAAAAAATGATCCTCTTTTTGATATCCAGAATCATAGCTACCAACATATTGGTTTGTGTAAAAAACAGGGACAGGGGTTGAGTTTGGAAGAAATCAGTGATGATTATCAAAGGGCATTTGAATTGCATCAGAAAGTTTTTGGAAGGTTTCCTGATGGCATTTCCTTGTGCGGAACTCCTGGTGAGTCGTATCCGTATTTTGACAGCAGTGAAAGCACAAAAAGGGAATTTCATATGCTAGCCGGGTTGGGCTTGAAGATGGTTAATACTCACTTATCCGGATTTGATGAAAGCAGTGATTTTTGTACTTATGAAAGACTTGGTTATCCCGGAATCATGGGATTCCCCAGTGCTTATAGTGATACCTCCTGGATGCAACGGCGTGAATTTGGTGATCCCCTGGTATATATTTTTCGAGAAATGGATCAACGTGCCGGACTCAACCATCACATGCCGCTTATGCTTCACGACTGGGTGTCGTGGCAGCATGCTCCCGACAAAGAGTTGGCCTTTGTTCGTAAAATTGTGGAATATGCCCGAAACAAAGGATATCAACTGATAACCCATATCGATTGCTATCGTAATAAAGCATGGTGGCAGGGATAAGAAATTAACCTAACCTCAAACTTAGAGACTGTTTTGATTTTGTTTTTTAGAAATATTTTGATCTGTTTTTTGCTCAGACAAGGCAAAATTGACGCGAATAGCCATAGCTATTTAAGGAAATTTTGCAGCAGTATGAGTGAAAAA
>Ga0172382_10007940_pt1 | contig 14936 bp, 9 predicted proteins | sample Leawel138RmetaG_FD_122245 | JGI IMG/M metagenome (GOLD analysis project Ga0172382, IMG submission 122245) | Leachate microbial communities from a municipal landfill in Southern Ontario, Canada - Leachate well 138R metaG | ecosystem: Engineered > Solid waste > Landfill > Unclassified | place...
CCATTTTCAGGCATATTGCGAATTACCAAATTGTCACCTTGTACATGTGCTCTGTATTTGTTTTCGTTAACTAGTTTTACTGAGCTTGACTCATCATTAATGATAACAGCACCAGGAGAATATTCATGAATGTCTTCAGTAATCATTTCGATTTCGTCAGCATCCAAACCAGTTCCTGAAAGATTTACTTCTTCAAGTAGTGCAAGGTTCATGATTACAAGACTTGTCAAATTAGGATTATTGGCTAAGTTAATCTTTTTCAATGGCATCGCTTGGTAGGGTCCACGGGTGGCTCCTCACCATCTCCCTGCTCTAAAGCGTCTAAGAAATTACGGACTTGGTTGGTACCAACTTCCACCACCTGCAAACATATAAGCTGTTACAAACAAGCTTAATATTAAAGAGATAATAGTTCTTTTCATAAAAAAATAATTTAAATTTAGAATTAGTTATAATACAATTTTCACATCGCATAATGTGAAAATTTTGTTCTGATAAACCTCTAAACTTTTAAAAACAACCTAAAAATAGTCTGCAATTTTTAAGTTGTAGACTATTTTTAGGTTGTTTTAATAAAGTAAATATTAAGAGTTTACTTTTTGATTTTTGTTACAGAATCATTGATTCTCACAACATACACGCCTTGGTTGAACGTTTTCATGCTGATGGTACTTTCAGTTGAACTGATTAAATTACGACCAAACATATCATACACATTCACCATACCATTTTCAGGCATATTGCGAATTACCAAATTGTCACCTTGTACATGTACTCTGTATTTGTTTTCGTTAACTGGTTTTACATAACTTGATTCATCACTGATAACAACAGCATCAGGAGAAAATTCGTGAATGTCTTCAGTAATCATTTCGATATCGTCAGCATCCAAGCCGGTTCCAGAAAGGTTTACTTCTTCAAGTAGTGCAAGGTTGATGATTACAAGATCTGTCAAGTTAGGATTGTTGGACAAGTCGATCTTTTTCAAAGGCATCACTTGGTAAGGTCCACCATCAATTTCGATTGAATGAAAGTCGTTACCTGAGAAATCTAATTCTTCTAACCAAGATAAGTCATTTGCATCCCAATAATCAGAAAATGAATCATATCCATCAGGTACGAAAGCATAATCAAACTCCACCAAACTGGGTTGAATGAAAGAAATCAAAGTACCTTCTTTTTGTTTGTAACCTTCACCGGAAAAGTCAATAGACTCAAAACCACGCCAGTGATTGTCTTCGTTATGGTCCATATACTCTGTTGCAACATCATAATCTGTTAAAACAATTCCGGGTACAACTTCCCAAACATCCAGATCAGTTCCTTCCGGAGCAACGGGAGGTTCTTCGCCATCTCCTTGTTCCAAAACATCCAAGAAGTTACTTACTTGATTCACACCGATAACCCATGTGCCAGCTGTTGTATAAGCTGCTACAGATAGGACTAAAGCTAAAGTAATAATAATTTTTCTCATAAAATAAATTTTAAAAAATTAAACATTGATTATTAAATATGTGATTAATACACATTATATGGTTTATATTTATCAAACAGTTTTAGTCTTTTAAAGTTTAAACACTTAAACTCTATTTAATTATACTTCTTAGTTAGAAAGACACCTGCACACCCAAGTTAAATACTCTTTGATTCATATAAGCATCTCCAGCAGAATTTGTTCTAATTTCCGGATCCTGCTGATATTTGTTATAATTTGTGATTGTAAACAAATTATACGCATTGGCATAAAACTTCATTGAATTAATGTATGCAGGAAGATTGCGCTTGGGCAATTGGTAGGAAATGTCCACTGTCTTCAACCTTGTGTACCAAGCGTTAATTAGCCAGAAATCAGACATGTAACCTTCTGCACTATTAACTGTTGAGGGTATGGTCGTCAACCGTGGGAAATCTATTTCCTCCCCACTGTTAAATCTGTCCAAAGTCCATCGTTTCTGGTGTACAGGCTGGAACTGACTTTTGAATGATTCAATGCCTGTTCCGACAATACTGAAACTATAGTCAAATGAACCTTGGAAAAGCAAACTTAATGAGAAGCCTTTCCAATTGGCTCCAATTGTCCAGCCCAAAGTAGTAGTTGGCAGGTTAGGTTTACCAATAGCTGTTTTGTCAAAATCATCTATAACTCCATCGCCATTTAAATCCTGATATTTCAAATCACCAGCCTGTACCGGAGTGTCTGTATTCGGAACAGCGGGAGCATTTGAATCTTCTGCTTGAATTAAAGCAATATCATCCGGCGTATAAAAGCCAATAAATTTGTAGCCAAAGGGCTGATTGATAGATTTTCCGGTTTCAGCTAACCAAGGATACCTTTGTTGTGCTTCTGCCTTATACAAAACTTTATTTTTAGCATATGAGAACACAAGATTTGTGTTGAAGTTTACCTGACCGATTCTTTCCTGGTAGCCTAATGAACCATCAAAACCTTGGTTTTGTGTTCTTGCAACATTCACAGGAGATACACCTATTCCTAAAATAAGTGGTATATCATAACGTGTAACTAATTGATCATAACGAATGTCGTGAAAGAAGTCGATGGTAAATGAAAGACGATTCAATGCTACTACATCGAAACCAATGTCAAGTTTTTTTGCTTTTTCCCAAGTTACGTTATTATTGCCTATGGCACCTTCTCTGTAAGAATCATACTTTTGTGGGTTTTCCCCAAAATAATATCCTCCACCCATTTCGTAAACTTGCCTATATAAATACCTATCTCCAGGTGCCGCATCAGATCCAACTAAACCATACGAACCCCTTACTTTCAGCATTTGCACAGTTTCATTTGGGAAGAAATCTTCTTCGGAAATAGTATATCCTAATCCAATAGCAGGGAACAGACCAAACCTATTGTCTTTGCCAAAACGGTCTGTACCATTGTAAGCAAGATTTACGTCAACTAAGTATTTATTTTTATACTTGTATCCGGTTTTTACTGTATAGCCTTCGAAATTATTCGGCACAGAAGCCGAATTTTCATGAGTGCGGCTTTGACGGTTATACAATAACATCGCATTGACGTCATGATTTATGTTAAATACCCTAGCGTAATTAAACGAAGCTTGTATGTTTAAATCACTCAGTGCCTGATCTACCCCTGATGTAATGCCATAAGTTGAATACGCATATACTTGATTTGGATTAATAGTATAATATCCGGCTTCAATATCCAATGGATCAACTGCGTCTGGATGAAACTTGTAAGTAGGATAACCACTACTCCCTCTGGAAACTCTCCTAAAGTTTTCGTCAATAGTTGAATATGCCATTCTCAGATTAGCTGAAAGTCCCTTGGTTACAAAATCCAACTTATACCCTGCTCCGTACAAGATATTGATATCGTTTCTTCGCGAACGCTTGTAGCCTTCATTTGCCAGCCTGGCATTCAGGGTAGGTCGAAAATCTTTAGTATCAAGATATGCATAAGATCCATCGGGATTCAATACTGGAGCAGAATAAGGTGTCATTCTCTCGAAATTATAAATTTCACCTGTTGCATTCATACTTCCAGGCTCATTGATATTCATAAATCGAGTAGAGAAATCTAACCGCATGTTCAAATTATCGTTTACGTCGAAGTCAAGATTGGTACGATAATTAAACCGTCTGTAAAAATAATTTGTATTTACGGCATCCAATGGATCTGAAAAGTTTTTCACTAATCCATTTTGAGAAAAATAACCTCCTGTTATAAAGTAACGTAGATTTTTAAAACCACCGGAAACGTCTAAGTTAACATTCCCTTGTAATGCTACAGGATTAAAAACTTCATTATACCAGTTTACATCAGGATGTCCGTATGGGTCTGTTCCATCGCGGAAAGCTTCTAAATCATCTGTAGAAAAAGGAATCTCAGAGATCAATCCATCATTTTCATAAGCTTCATTAACAAGTAAAGCTGTTTGATATGAATTCAAAAACACCGGTTTACGTATGGGAGTTTGCAATCCGGACTCCACCCTTAAATTAATGGAAGGCTCTCCGGTTTCACCTCTGCGGGTCTTAACCACCAACACCCCATTTGCCCCCTTGATACCATAGATAGCTGTAGTAGAGGCATCTTTCAAAATAGATATGCTTTCAATCTCATTGACGTTTATCTGTTGTAACTGGTCATACGAATACTGAACGTCATCTACAATAATAAGTGGTTTATTTCCATCATCATTCAATGAGCTGATACCACGAATAAAGAAGTCTGATGCATCTTTACCAGGTTGTCCCGAACGTTGTTGTGAGAAAAATCCAGGTAATTTTCCTGTTAATGTATTCTGAATATTGCTGGTAGGAACAGCTTGAATCTCTCGAACAGATACTGAACTAACAGATCCGGTCATGGTTAATCTTTTGGCTTGTCCATATCCAACAACAACAACCTCTTCAAGATTGGTTGTTTGATCAGGTGCCATTTCTACATCTACAACGGTTTTGCCAACTTGGGAGGTTATTTCCCTCATAACAAACCCAACGTATGAAAACTGCAATTTATCACCGGGATTTACTTGAATAGAATATTCCCCATCAAAATTTGTAATTGTACCTTTTGTAGTACCTTTAACAATGATACTAACCCCAATTAATTCCTCACCATCAATTGATCTTACTACACCACTTTGTGTAAAAGTCTGACCAAAAACAAATGTTACTGTACTGAACAATAATGATATTAAAATAAATTTTTTCATAAATTTTACCAATTAGGGTTTTGTACCATGTTGCTGTTTTTAATTACTTCAGAATAGGGGATAGGGAATAAATACTGTCTTTCGTTGAAAACCACATTCACTAAATCAACTTCTGTGTAGGTTACTGAGCTTAAGGATTTGACAATACTCATACCTCTAAGCGGTGTGCTGAAAATATCTTCAGCAGCTCTCCAACGCCTAATGTCCCAAAATCTTTGCTCTTCAAAAGCCATCTCAATCCGACGCTCATTACGAATAACTTCACGCATCTGACTTTTGGTCATATTGGGTTCTAGTCCATATAATTTATCTGATCCTTTTTCAATACCGGCTCTTTCACGAAGCGCAATAATTGCATCATATACGTCCTTTGAGGGCGCAGGTAAATATTCGTTTTCAGCCTCTGCAAAGTTTAATAGAATTTCAGCATATCTGAAGATAATCCACAAATGCTGATTATTAGAGTATTCTGGCGTTGCACCAAAATTCCCCATGAATTTTCTCATATAATAACTGGTACGGGTATATTCGGCAGATCCGGTTGGGTTGTTAGCTCCACCTTGATTAGTTTCTAACACACGCCCTAACCAATTTGATCCATTATGTAGTATAGTTAGATCCAATCGTGGATCCCTATTTTCATATGGCTTTTGTGGATTATACGGATATAAGGTACTTTCTCCACGCAATTTACCATCTTTCATTAAATATGCGTCAACTAAATTTTGAGTTGGATTGGTTCGTCCATTGCCCAGTGCGTTTCCACTAAAACCTAAAGGTCCATTCTTAGTTTCTACAGTTTTACTTTTTCCACCTTGTCTAAAAAAAATAAGTTCCGGATTAGAAGACTTATTATAATAAGAAAGGAAAATTGCCATGAAATTCTTAGTCAATGCATTGGACTTGTTTCCTTTATGTCCTTGACTTTCAATAAAATCCATAGCTGCATCAGCTGCTTTTTTCCATCTTTCAGCATCATAATCTGTATAGCCTACTAGTTCCTTTTGCTCATCTTTGGTTGTGCTAATTGTTTGTCCATTGAACAAAGGACTAGCAGCATAAAGTAAAATTCTGGATTTTAATGCCATGGCAGCTTCATAAGTTGCTGCATGTGCATATTCTGTATTATCTGCCATAGTTACAGAGCGTAAATCCATTTTAATATCTTCCAGCTCAGAAACCATATAATCAATACATTCCTCAAAGGAGTTTCTTGGTAACTCTAAGTCGTCGTTCAATTTGAAAATTTTGTCATGAATCAAAGGCACACCCCCATATCGTTTAACAAGCTCAAAATAAAAAAGTGTTCTCAGAAAACGGGCTTCTGCTTTGATGGTGTGATTGAGTGCTTTCTCCTCGCCATCAACATTTTTAAACTTTAAAATGATAGGTACTACTTCTATGCTATCAATCAAGACATTTACCTGACGGATACCCTCATAATAACGACTCCATTCCATTGCCGGACGGATACGGGTGTTGGCACTGTAACGACCAACCAACAATTTATAAACATCGGGATCATCTTGTTTGATTGACAGTGCATCATCAGTTGCAGTATCTAAGTAATCTCCTCCGTGATCATTATGACCGCTGGGGAGCAAATCATAAATTGAATTTAAAAATTGCCTAACCTGCACCCCCATTGAGTCAGTTTTTGAGAAAAAATAACTGTTGGTGAACTGATCTACAGGGAAATTCTCATAATTGTCAGTACAAGCACTGAACAAAAATACAGCGATAGCTAACAGAGATAAGATATATTTATTTTTTTTCATTGCTTTGAAGAATTTAGAATTTAACATTAACACCGAAGTTAATATTTTTTTGCAAAGGATAGTTTGTAAATAGCACTTCAGGATCTACCAACTCATAAGCCGATATAGTTAAAAAGTTTTGGGCGTTGACAAAGAGTTTAATCCTAAGATTTCCAATATATTGTTTAGCCACTGACTCAGGGACAGTGTATGCTACGTTCACATCTTTCAAACGCATGAAATTACCCGATTTCAGCCAAAGTGAAGTTCCCCAACTATTCCCTTCGTTATAGTTGTTACCTCCAACAGAAAGTCTTGGATAAATGGCGTATGCAGCATTTTCCGGAGTCCATCTGTTGAGCAGATGTTCATAAACCTGTCCATAATGTTGGTTTTGTTGCATAAATCCCTGTGTAAAATTTCTGTCCGAGATATAAATATCTCGGTTGTAAACTCCTTGAAATAAGGCTGAAAACTCTAAGCCTTTATATTCAAGTCCCAATTCTACACCAAAAAATGACAGCGGTTTGTCACCTCCTATGACCGATGCATCAAATTCATCAATTACACCATCATCGTTTTTATCAATATATTTAACATCACCGGGCTGGATATTAGAAAAACCTTGCATAACAGGATAACCGTTGTCAATGTCATCAGCAGTCAAGAAACCATCTACCGTAAGACCGAAAAATGCGCCTAAAGGTTTGCCCGTTCGATACAAATAATCGTGAGGAAGGGCTTGCTCGTCAATAAACAAAATCTTGCTTTGAGACATATTCCAATTTCCTGTCAGATAATAATTCAATTTTCCAATATTGTTTTGATAAGTCATGCTTAACTCGAAGCCTGTTCTCGAAAGCTCACCGATATTTTCAGTTGGATAACTTGCTCCTATCAATGCTATACTTTTACCACGATCTTGTAACAAATCAAAATAAAAGTCATAATAGTAATCAGCAGAGACCTGTATTTGATTATCCAACAATGTAGCATCAAAACCTATATTGAATTTTCTCGCTTTTTCCCATGTAATATCGGGATTCGCCAAAGGGAAATTTTCCTTTGTGAAATAACCCGGTGATTCACTGGTTCCTAAAGAATACCATGCAGCCCCATAAGAGGAATAAGTTTGTCTCCAAATATAATATCCGGAATTGCTAATGCCGTTTCCGGTTAAGCCATAAACTGCACGTAATTTCAACTGATTGAATACGTCCATTGACTCCAAAAAATTCTCTTTACTGATATCCCAGCCTCCTCCAACAGCATAGAAAGTACCCCAGCGTTGTCCTGGTCTGTATCTATTGTAATAACTTTCGGACACAGAAGCCTGTAAAAAGTATTTTTTGTTATAATCATATGCCATAGTTCCAATAATATTGGACGGAATCTCCGGTAGGTCGAAATCAATCAATCGGGTTCTGGTGTCAGCAGATATAGTAGCTGTTATACCGTGTTTGTCAAACCTATTATCAAAGTTGATACTCAAACGACCAAACATATCTTGATAGTTACTTACAGCATTAAATTCATTTTTCTGTGGAGAAGGCGTGCCAAACATCGTATATGTAGGTTCTCCATCTTCATCATATTTAAATTCGAACACCTGACTTCTTTTGGTCCGCTTAATCAGTGATCTGGTTTGTGTTGTAATGCTTGTTACAGCATGTACGGATAAACCTTGTAATAATTTACGTAAATCATATTTTAAATTAACAGTACCTAAAACATCTCTAGCATTGTCTTTTAGGTAACCTGAGTTCAAAGTTTGTGAAAGTAAGTTGTTGGTGTAAGAGATATTTCCTCCCCAAGAACCGTCACCATTCTTAACCGGATAAGCAGCATTGGGAGTGGCATAAATTGATTTCAACAAATCACTGTAACCGCTGCCATCCCCACCGGGCTGATTGCCATCCTCTACTCGTCCAATTAACAGGATGTTTGCTGTAAAATCATTGGATATATTTACATTGACCTTGGAGGTTATCAGATAACGCTCATAACTGAGATTGGTGTTATAAGAATTTGTAGTAGCAGTATTGAACAAACCTTCTTCTCCAGTGTATCCTAAGCTGACATAATATTGCGCTATTTTCCCTCCTCCGGACACATTCAGATTATAATACTGAGATGATGAGTATGATTTAAATAGCTCATTGTACCAGTTCACATTCGGATGCGTATAGGGTGCTGATTGATCTCTGAATTTTGAAAAATCATCATAACTGTAATAAGATTTTTTTCCATCATTATCTAAAGCTTCATTCAGCAAATAAGCGTATTGGTAAGAATCTAAAGGTCTGGGCATTTTAATTGGACTGTTAATACCATATTTTCCGGTAAGCGATACATTGATCGCACCAGAAGAAGGATTTTTAGTCGTAATAATCAAAGCCCCTCTTGAACTCTCCATACCCAAAAACATAGATGACAAAGCATCTTTTTGTAGTGATACCGACTCAATGGCGTCTGGGTCTATTGCATAAAATTCTCTTTGGATACCATCTACAATCACTTTGGGAGAAAGTCCTCTGGAAGAAAGAGCAAATTCTGAGTTATCGCTTAAAGCTCCTTTTCCAAATATTGGCACTAAGCCCCCAATCGCTGTATTATAATTAGTAGCCGTATAATGTGTCCTAGCCCCCCTTTGTTGGATGATATTCAAACCTGCAACACGACCGGTGAGATTAGGGATAATAGTTGAATGAATGCCGGAAGACAATTGATCCGTATAAACCGTAGCAGCAGATCCAAGATAACTATCCTCGTCATAATTCTCCCCATAAGGTCCGGGTACAGGTTTGTTCTCTTGGGATTGGCGTCTTTGTAAACGTTTTACCAATCCTTTTGCTTTGTCTTTTTCTGATATGACTGATTCGCTATATTGATAATCTTTGTGCGAAAAAGTGAGAATATCACCTTGCTCTAAAGAAAGCTCAAAACTCCCATCAACCAAACTTGTATTTTGTTTTTCCGAGTCTTTAACTCTTACTGTAACTCCGGGAATCGGATTCCCATACAAATCCTGTACAGTGTTTTTTATAAGAACAGGTTTAGATGTTTGCTGAGCCAATATTGCAGTCGAATTGAAACTGCAAATTATCAAAGCTATTATCAACACTTTGAGATATTGATAATCATTTTTCAATCGATTTTTATACATAGATTTCATATTTAATCTGAACCTTTTTTATTAATAACACAAGAACTCAAACACAAATGATCTATTCAATCCATCGTTAGGTGTATTTTCTACCACTTCGTCATCATCCGACTGGGTGATAAGGATTGAACCATCACTATTGGTAAATACATATTTGATATAGCTGATTGTTTCACCTTCTGCGATATTAAAGAACTGTGCAGGCCAAAAAGTCAGATTTCTGACTTCGTTATACTGCGATTCCTTTACCATCAATGTCTTAGATGTTTTTTCAGAGATATCAGCTAATAGTACGTCATTGGCATCATAAGCTTGAGCCGCAAAATAAACTTCGTTTTCCAAGGTCAAGTCATTGGCATAAACACCACCATTAAAACTAAAAGTGACAAAATCATCCTGCAACGAGGCTAAGGGCTGTACTTTATTGAAATGCTCGTTGGCAAAGTCAATCGTTTGTCCTACGCCTCCATAAACTTCAAAAAACTCATCACTAAATTTAATCTTTTTATGGTCGGAACTGCTGCTTATACCATCATCAGAGTGGTTCACAAAAAAGCCAAGATATGCTTTAAGATTTTGATCACCAACATTAGTTTTGATAGTAATGGTGTATTGGGGTTTATCTCCATTGTATATTTCCCATTTATCAACTGTTTCAAAACTCACCCATTCCATATCGTTTAATACGTTAGGTCCTACACCATAATCCTGTATTAATGCTTCTCCCCAGGTTCTTCCACCTCCATTTTTAGGGAGTGATGATTCCGGGATAACACGCATTGGCAGTACTTCATCCTGATCAGTGTGAAGTGTGGTCACGTATGTAACTGTTCCATTTTTTCTCACATTCCATGATTTTGGAGCAAGAAAAGAAACTATAAATCTAACATCATTGTGATCTTCCTGGCAGGTAATGTTTCCTTTAACTGTAAATGTTGCTTCTGTATTAACTTTTGCCCGCGCAGCTTCAGTACCATCCTCTTGTACCTGTAGAATTGAAATACTGTCAATAAACACACAGCCAATTAACACCAGTACTACCAATGTGATAGTCAGTATGCGTTTTAGTTGCGACTTATTGCTGGTAATATGTTTCATCTTCATACGATTTATTAATTAAGTTCAACCTTTTCAAAAACATACTTATAGATATTTTGGTAACATCCGGGGCTTAACGACATCTCAATGATACGCTTCCCTTCAACTATAGGATAGTTGATTTTAATATCCTTTGCTTCTGCTGCATCACTCTCTTTGAGCGACAGGTTGAAAGGATATTTCGGGTCATCAATAGTCCACTCACCATTTTGCTTGACAACAAAAGGCAGATAGTTATCAATGGTATAATTACCATCCGCATTTAGATTTAACTTGAATTGGCTAAAATCCATCATATGAGTGATGTCAATATTGTTACGAATAACGGATTTCAACTGCCAGCTTCCATCTAGTTTTTTTTCGGTTTCTTCATAAATGTGAACTTCTTTGTCCTGAAAGGTGTCACATGAATAAAACCCAGCCAGCATTAGAATTGTAAAGAATAAAAATTTAATGATTGATTTCATGTCTGCATCATTTATAGTTAATTTTCATCAGCCGCATAAAACGGATTTTGTTTAAGCTCAGGTGCCTTGCTTGTTTCATTATAAGGCAAGGGCCAGAAGTACATAGCTGTACGGAAAGTATGTTTACTAACTTCAAATACCTTTGACGATTTTGAGTTGTCTTCATGCAAAGTGATTTCTAACCCATGCATAGTTTTGTTATCAGTATTTTCAGCTATTTTCCAGCGACGTACATCAAAAAATCTGTGTCCTTCAAAAGCTAGTTCGATACGACGTTCGAGTCGAATTGCCTCTCTCATTTCTTCTTGAGTCATACCATCTTTCAAACCATACATACCATCATTCCCTTTATTAATCCCGGCACGGGAGCGAATTAACTTTAAAGCTTCATACACGTTAGAGTAGGCATCTGAATGATTTGGACCATAATATTCATTAGCAGCTTCTGCATAATTTAATAAAATTTCAGAAAAACGTATTAATGGGCGGCTTTGTGGCACTCCAATAAAAGAGTTTCCACAAGTTGCGCGACTAACTGTTTTCTTGTTGTAAAAGCCGGTTGGAGTGCCATCATGTACAGCATCTCTAGTTTGTTTGAAACCTTTAGAAATGCGTATTGGCTTATATTCACCTACTCCAGTACAGAAATACCCTCCATCATGTAGTACTGAATTTGCAAAACGTGGATCTCTATTCAGGTGAGGGTTGAATTCATCATATATAAGTGAGTCGCTTTCTCCAATCATTTTTCCATCAATCATGGGAAATAAATCTGCAAATTCTTTGTAAGGATATCCATATTCTCCTGAACCACCACTAGTGGGAGGCCCATATCCCCGTTCACGTCCATTGCCTTTATCCCTTGTTTTGTCTAAAATCACTTCTGTGAAAGCACCACCTCTAAAATATTCACCATTGGCGCCATCAGTAAAATGAGCAAAATCAGAAGGCATAGAAGTAACAGCATAAAAACCCCATCCTATCTCACTTTCGGCTTTATCATCATTGGCACTGCCAGTCTGATCCCAAACAAATAAGCTATACTCATTCATTGCAATTACATCACGTGCCGCTTCATAAGCCAGTCTCCATCTTTCTTGATCGTGAGTGGGATATCCTAATAATTCTTTGTATTCTTGAGTGGGTGCATATTTATCCTCAATACCGTTGTGTAAATCACTTGCTCCATACAATAAAACACGGGCTTTGAGCGAACGGCAGGCTGCCTCACTGATACGTGCGTAATCTTTTCCCGTGCGACGTTTAGGTAAAATGTTTGAAGAAATAATGGCGTCACATTCATCCAAAATGAAATTAACACATTCCTCATAGGTATTACGTGTCATGTCAATTTTTTCATCCGGAGTGAATACTTGCTCCCCAATAAGGGGCACACCTCCATAGTGTCTGATTAACAAACTATAATACCAAGCACGCAAGAATCGAGCTTCAGCGATATATTGGTTTTTGACACTTTCTCGAATAGGAGAACGCTCAATGTTTTCAAAAAAGACATTAACCTTCCTGATGTTCGCATAGCATATTCTCCAAGCGTCATCTGTTACTAACACGGGATTAATGGTGCCTGTTGCAAACATTACATCCGTCGTGATGGTAGAGCTTCTTCTAAATCTAGCTTCATCAGAGGCTGTTTGTAGTCCACCACCGGGAGAGAATCTGTTAGGGTCAGTATCAAAACCCAGATCACGATAAATGTCGTTTAAAAAGCCGGCTGTATAAGTACTATCGCCAAAAACTACGTCAATATCCAAATCAGTAGTCAATGTCTCATCCAAAAACCCTCTATCTGAACAAGACATTCCTCCTATAACAGTTAACATAAGGAGGAGAGGGAGTGTTTTTTTTATTATTTGCATAGAAAATTAAATTTAGTATTCTGAATTTTTCTTGACTCTCAATAATAAGACGAAATAGTTGTAAGAAAACACTAATTGATATTCTTTTTGTTTTTAGCAGGATCAAAAATAGCAACAGCTACACGAGAGTCGGCGCAGCCGTAGTATAAAAACCATTTTTTCTGATGGTAAACCAACCCTTCAATAAAGACCGTTCCGGCAGGGTATTGTCCACTTTTCTCAAAATCTGCTTCAGGAATTAAAAATGGATCATCTAAACGCGTAATATAAGCTGTAGGATCGTTAGCATCAAACAATGCTTGTCCTGCACAATAGGCATTGGTTACATATTTTGGATCTCCATTGCGTGCACTGTTCTTACCATTGTAAAGTAAGATAATACCGTTATCAGTGTATATAGCCGGAGGTCCGCATTCAGTCAAATCACTGTCGAAATAACCTTCCCTTGGTGCCATCAAGACTTTAAGTTCGTTATCACTATTCAGTATGGGAGTCCAGTTGACTAAATCATCAGATGTTGCACCATAGATGATATATTCACCCCAATACATAAAATACTGTCCATTGATTTTCTTGATTACCAGCTTATCATCCTTGATAGTAGTCAAAATGCTTGATGCTTTCGACCATGTGTCTAAAAATCTACCCTCATAAGCGTTAGCGAACACAGGGCCGTGTTTGTCCCAATTCACTAAATCTGTGGATGTCGCCACGCAAAGACGAGCAACTTTTCTATCCCAAGAAGTGTAAAAAATCACAAAGGTACCATCCTCAGTAACAGCTACACGCGGATCTTCGCAGCCACCGGGCCACTCATATTGTTTATTACTATCATCAGCGGGATATACAATCGGAGCATCAAATTTACGCATGGTATAACCATCTTCTGTTTCAGCCAAAGCAACGCGTGAAACACGTGTGCCGATACCCACAGCAGAATTGTCTTCTGCGCGGTACAGAACATAAATTTTTCCATCTTTTACTACTGCACCAGGATTGAATGCATCACTCTCTTCCCAACGTACAACGGTCTGATTCATCGGACATAAAAAAGAGGATGTGCTATCTGGAGCCAAAACAGGATTTACGCCCTCAGGACGAATAAATTCACCCAAAGGAAAGGTTGGAATGTAAGCTGTAGTTTTATTCGAGTTGCAAGACAAGAATAAGAAAACTAATACTGTAAATAATAGTGTTTTTGATACGTATGCTTTCATATGAGATGTTTTATGATATTGGTGTTATTATGATGTTATTATGATGTTATGGAAATGAAGGAGGTACTGTTTCAACTCCCCATTTTAAATTAGGTTTGGATGCAGTTTTAAATTCTAAAACAGCACCATTTTCTAAATCTGTCCATTCAAGCCAGGTCGAATCATGAATTTTGCCATCCAGTTTGAGCGATTGCGTATAAATGTTTTTTTCAGATCCACCTTTGATGATTAAATCTCCTTTCTTCAATTTTAAAGTAACGGACTCAAAGATAGGGGTATTTATTGTAAAACCACCAATTCCGGGTATTTCAGGATATAAACCTATACAAGCAAAAACATACCAAGCGCCCATAGTTCCTAAATCATCATTGCCCGGAAGTCCATTGATGGCACTTGAGTATTGTTCGTTAATCGTACGGTTGATAACCTTTTGTGTTTTATAAGGTTTGCCAATCCAGTTATATACCCAAGGGATATGAAAGCTTGGCTCATTGCCCGAAGCAAACCATGGGTCGTTGTAACCGGCATCTAATCTTATGAAAAAATCATCTAATCTTCTTTCAGCTTCTTCCTTTCCTCCAATAATCTCCACAAGCCCATTAATGTCGTATGGAACCATCCAGAAATAATTTTTATAAGTGGATTCGC
>Ga0172382_10007941_pt1 | contig 14936 bp, 12 predicted proteins | sample Leawel138RmetaG_FD_122245 | JGI IMG/M metagenome (GOLD analysis project Ga0172382, IMG submission 122245) | Leachate microbial communities from a municipal landfill in Southern Ontario, Canada - Leachate well 138R metaG | ecosystem: Engineered > Solid waste > Landfill > Unclassified | place...
GTCCTTTATGGTATTTGAAAGTGGCTCAAATTCTTCGTAAATTTTCATGTTTACCTTGGATTCTTCCTCTAACATATCATCTAAGGACTTGGTCATTTCATTGATAGGTTTTAAAATCTTTTTTGCAGTTATGGATGCAGCAATATAAACAATGACTAGAACAATAATAAACAGCATAAGAAGCATGGGCATCAATCCTGCAAATACACTGTTTATACTGCTTATTTCTCTGGATAACCTAAGAACCTCATCATCATTCAACTTAACAGCATAATAGTACATATCAGAAGATAAAGTGTTTGAATGCCTTAAGTCTTCCCCATAACCTTCTTCAAATGCACCTTGAACTTCCGGTCTGTCTCTGTGATTTTCATTAATTTCATCCTTCCAGTTGTCATAAACAACACTTCCATCTTCATTAATAATTGTAAAACGTATGCTGTAATCAACAGATTTTAATATGCTGTTTACGGATGAATTGATAGAAGCTGTACTGTCCCATTTCCGGGGTTCAGCCGCCAGGGTTACTATTGTTTTCAGCTCTTGTTTTGAGTCCTTCACGTAAAAGTTATAATATACATATGTTGTCAATATACTTGCAACAGATGAAGTAATAACTGATATCAGCAATATTGTAAGAAAAATTCTTCTTCTCATCAGCTTTCTTGCTCCTCTAATTTATAGCCTGCACTTCTTACTGTAGCAATATAGTTTACACAACCTACTTCCTCAAGTTTCTGTCTTATGGTTTTAATGTGCATGTCAACAGTTCTCGTTTCGCCTTCATAATCATAGCCCCAGATTTCCTGCAGAATTTTATTTCTTGACAGAACTATTCCCTTGTTTAACATCAAGTAATGAAGTAATTCAAATTCTTTATATGTCAGTATTACAGGCTTATCCATATAATGCAAAGTTCTCTTATTATAATTCAGCACTAAATTCTTGTATTGGAGTGGCTCTTCAACCTTCTTTTCAGAACGTCTCAGGACAGCCTTAACCCTTGCGATAAGTTCCAGTACTCCAAAAGGCTTGGTTATGAAATCATCTGCTCCAGATTCCAATCCCTTTACCTTATCTAACTCCAAGGACTTAGCAGTAAGAATTATGACAGGTATTCTCTTGTATTCGTCATTTTCCTTCAACTTCTTTAAGATTGTCATTCCATCAATCTTAGGAAGCATTAAATCAAGTAATATTAAATCTGGCAGCTTATTTTCCAGTTCAGCATAAAATGATGTGGCATCATCAAATCCTTTTACTTTAAAATCTGCAGTGCTAAGTGAAAGTGTAATTAATTCTCTTATACCTGCCTCATCTTCAACACAATATACAAGTCTCATTTTAATGTTCTCCCGTTATTGAAAATATAACCCATTCTGCTATATTTTCCGCATGATCGCCAATCCTTTCAAAATACTTGGCAATCATCAATAAGTCAATAGCTTGTTCGCCGTTACTTTTATCTTCCTGAATTTTTTCGATTAATTCCTCTTTGATAATATTGAATAAATTATCAACAATATCATCAGATTTGCATACTTCTTCAGCTAAATTCTTATCTTTGTTAACAAATGCATCGATACTTCTTTTTACCATGCTTATAGTTGCATCTGCCATTTGTGGTATATGAACAATGTCTTTTATGAACTTCTGATTAATCATATATTTTGCAATTTCTGCAATATCTTCTGCATTATCTCCAATTCTTTCCATATCGGTGATCATTTTAAGAGCTGTACTTATAATTCTAAGGTCTGATGCTACAGGATGCTGCTGCAATAACAGTTTCAGACAATGACCTTCAATTGTTTTTTCCATATCATCAATTTCAATTTCCAATTCATTAACCTTTTTAACCGATGATAAGTCCTGGTTAATAAGTGCTTTAATACTGTACTCAATTGAATTTTCAATTAAACTTCCCATTTTTATTAGCTCTAAATTTAATGTGTCAAGCTCTCGGTCAAATCTATATCTCATTTTTTCCTCCTTCTATCCAAATCTACCTGTTATATAATCTTCTGTTTTTTTATTCTTAGGCATTGAAAACAGCCTTTCAGTTTCATCAAACTCTATAATTTCACCATGAAGGAAAAATGCCGTTTTATCAGATATTCTCGTTGCCTGCTGCATGTTATGAGTCACAATTACTATCGTATAATTATTTTTGATTTCTATCAGCAAATCTTCAATCTTCATAGTAGATATGGGGTCAAGGGCAGATGTAGGTTCATCCAATAATATAACTTCAGGATTAACAGAAAATGCCCTGGCTATACAAAGTCTCTGCTGTTGTCCCCCTGATAAACCTAATGCACTTTTTTTTAGTCTGTCTTTTACCTCGTCCCACATGGCTGCAGAGCGTAGACTTTGTTCTACAATTTCATCTAATTTAGCTTTATTCTTTATACCATGTGTCTTTGGACCATATGCTACATTTTCATAAATACTCATTGGAAAGGGATTTGGCTTTTGAAAAACCATTCCCACTCTCCTTCTAAGAACAGTTGCATCCATATCCTTGTATATATCTACACCATCCAAAAGGATTTTACCAGTAATTTTAACACCTTCAATTAAATCATTCATCCTATTCAATGTTTTAAGAAATGTGGATTTTCCGCAACCTGATGGTCCTATAAAAGCAGTTATTTCATTTTCTTGTATATTCATATTTATATTTTTTAGAGCTTGAAATTCTCCATAATATAAATCAACATTTTCAATTTTTAATTTATCAATCATTGCTTAATCTCCCTATTCTACCAGCCAGCTTAGTTGTTGCATAGTTCACAATAAACACTGCTATAATCAATATGGATCCGGTTGCAAATGCCATGTTTCTTGAATGAGGCAAGCCCTCACTGGCAAGCATATACATGTGAACGCTTAGTGTTCTTTGTGATGCAAACAAGTTTAGCGATGGGTTCTTCAATACATTTGTTCCGCTTGTAAATATAAGTGCTGCCGTCTCTCCCACAATTCGTCCTATTGCAAGAATTACTCCGGAAAGGATACCCGGCATTGCCGATGGAAGAACTATATGAAATACAGTACGAAGTCTTGTTGCACCTAACCCTAAGCTTCCTTCGCGATAAGTATCGGGAACTTGCTTTATGGCTTCTTCTGAGGAACTTATAATTACCGGCAAAATCATAATTGATATTGTAAAAATTCCTGATAAAACCGATGTTCTAAAGCCAAGGATATTTACGAAAAATATCATACCAAACAAACCGTACACTATTGAAGGTATTCCTGCTAAGGTGTCTACTGCCAATCTTATTGCTTTTACTGCTTTGTTTCCTCTCTTAGCGTATTCAGCAAGGTAAATTGCACAAAATACACCAATGGGAACAGAAATTAAAAGTGACAATACAATCATTTGAACAGTTGCAACAATAGATGAAAAAGCTGAAAGTGTTTCAGAATTATATTCTCCAAACAAAAACTTAAGATTAATATTTGGAATTCCTCTTAATAATATAAATAATAGTATATAGATTAAAATTCCTACTGTCAATATTCCGCAAAGCCATACAAAAGCTTTTAACATCATAGCTTTTGCTTTTCTTTTGTTTAAATTATTCATACTTCTATCCATATTATACCTCTGTTTAATTTCTTTGAGCCTTTGATTTTATAAGGCTTAAAGATGCATTCAAAATTATTATAAACACAAACAGTACTACACCTGTTGATATGAGAGCTGACTCATGGAGCCCTGATGCATAGCTCATTTCCGTAACAATGTTGGTGGTTAATGTCCTTATTGGTTTAAAAAGCTCTATTTTGTCAAGAGGCATAACAGCATTTCCTGCCACCATAACAACAGCCATGGTTTCACCTACAGCTCTTCCTATACCCAATATAATTGATGTTAAAACTCCTGATTTCGCTGCAGGAAGAACTACCTTAAAAACTGTTTCTTCCTTTGTTGCGCCAAGACCATACGAGCCTTCAGCATAATTGTCCGGCACAGCTCTTATTGACGATTCGCTGATTGAAATAATTGTAGGGAGTATCATAATTCCCAAAATTAATGAAGCCGACATGATGCTGTACCCATTTCCACCCATGTTTTCTCTTACAAAGGGCACAACGACTTCCATTCCAAAGAAACCGTAAATTATTGAAGGTATTCCTGCCAATAGGTTTACAGCAGGCTTCACAAATTTATAAACATTATCCGGACAAAATTCAGCTAAAAAAATGGCACACATTAGACCAATTGGCACACCTATAACAATTGCCCCTGCTGTTACATAAATACTTCCCACAATCATGGACAGTATTCCGTAAGAAGCAGGTGTATTGGTAGGTCCCCATTTTTCATTAAATATAAAATCCATAAAACCAATTTCTGCAATAGCAGGGATACCTCTCATAAATAAAAAGAGGCAGATGGCAAGGACTGCTAAAACTGAAATGAATGCAGACAGAAAGAAAATTGCCTGCATTATATTTTCACTAAAGTTAGTTCGTTTAATGTTTTGCATTACTTAACTTCAGACCACTTTGTGATTTCGCCTTTATATACTTTTGTAATGTCTTCTGATGCTAAATCACTTTTTGGATTTTCTTTATTAACTATTACTGCAATACCATCAATTGCAAGTACATGTCTGTTTAATTCTTTAGCTTCTTCTTCTTTCAATTCTCTTGAGCTCATTCCGACATCATAAGAACCGTCAATTGCAGCTTTAATACCTTGTGATGAACCTTGTGCCTGGGTTTCAAATGTTACATCAGGGTTAAGCTCTTGATATGCTTCCTGTAATTTTTCCATTAAAGGTGCTACTGATGTTGAGCCAGCCACCTTAATTGTTCCTGACATACCTGATGCTGTATAATCTGCAGGTGAATCCACATACCCTATAAAATTCATTTCATTTGTAATCTTCTGTCCTTCAGTGGATTCAGTAAATTTTAAGAAATCTTTTACTAAGTCACTTTCATTTCCTTTTGTAACCAATAAAAATGGTCTTGAAACTGTATAATTTCCGCTTTTTACATTTTCAACAGTAGGTTCTACGCCGTTTACTGAAACTGCTTTAATTCTATCACTTACCGAGCCTAATGAAATATAACCTATACCGTATTCATCTCCCTCAACTGCAGTTATAACCTTATCTGTTCCATCAAATTCCAAAGCACCTACTACTAGCTTATCTACTTCTGTGTCATTTTCCTTAACAATAATTTTCATTATTTCATGGAAAGCACCTCTTGTTCCGGAAGCAGCATCTCTTGCTACTACAGTTATATCCTTATTCAAATCAAACTCAGCCGCTTCATCTCCTGAAGGTGTCTCTTTACTACATCCTACAAAAACCATTGTCAGCATTAATACTAATGCTATTATTGATAATATTTTACTGTTTTTCATTTTTTATTTTCTCCTTATATTTTTTGTCCTTGAGATAAATATAAACTTCTACAGTAAAAAAAAAACCGTTTAATTGTAAAAAGTATGTAAAATCTTACCTGCTTTTTTTAATTAAAAGGTTGAATTTTTATCTCATAACGGTATTTCTAGTTTCTTTTGCTAGATAGAGGCATTGGTCTGCTCTTTTTACTACATCGGTAAACGAGTTGTCATTTTCGTCATATTCATGTACTCCCAAACTTGTTGTCATCCTTACTTTTATTTCGTCATTTAATACAAATATACTGCTTTGTATTGTTTTTCTTATTCTTTCAGCAACATATAAGGCTTCTTTTATACCTGTTTCGGAACATATGAGCAAAAACTCATCTCCTCCGAATCTTCCTATATAGTCAGTATTCCTAATGCATTTTGACATGGTTTCAGCAATTAGACTCATTGCTTTGTCTCCGTAAACATGACCGTATGTATCATTTACTATTTTAAAATCATCCAAATCAATCATAACTACAGTGAATTTATCATTGCTGTACTTTGCTTTTTCGTAAATACTATCCCCTATTTTCAGTATTTCTGTTTTAGTTAAAAATTTTGTTAAACTGTCATATGTTGCAATATTCTCAATTTCTTTGTATACCTTGACATTTTCAACAGCAATTGCAGTGTAATTTGCTAAAATTTTCAAGATATTCAATTCATCTTTGCCGTAAAGATTTTCTTTTTCACTTTGTGCTGTCATCAATCCCACAACTTTTTCATTTATAATCATAGGAGTATATATAATGGAAGAAATTTTATCGCCTTCATCTTCAAATCCTTTAATATGTTCAGGTTCTGAATATAAGTATTTCTGAAATTCTAACTTTTCGTTTCCGATAATAATATCTTCCTTATTCCTAATGCAATATCCTCCTAATGTATTTTCCTGATCATATTTTACAGTGCTGTAAATTATTTTATTGTTCTTCATAAAATAATATTCAGACTGGTTTTTTTTACTGTCATACACTGCAATTCCAAAATAATCAACATCAATTAGCTTGCTAATTTCTTCATGTATAATGCGAATAATTAAACTCATATCTAAATTCGAAATAATTCTCTGTCCTATGGATGAAAGCAGCTCTGTCCTTTTATATAGCTGTTTGTATTGTTCAGCCACACGTTTTGTATTATTTAAATTCATTTCAGCCATAAGCTGACTTTGTTCATAATCATACATTTCATCATTTATCTTCATATACTTTTCAAGGTAGTTCAATGCTTTTTCAGTCTCTTCCTGTTTTTTATAAATAGAATATAAAGAATGAAATGCTTCTCTCATTATTGGATTAAACTTATTTGATGAACTAATAACAATAATCTGACTTAATAAATCAATTGCTTTTTCATAATTTTCAGTCAACATGCATAATTTAGACCACTGCAGCATGGTGGAGCACTTTTCATATATCAAATCACATCTAACGCTAAAATTATAAGACTTTTCAAACTGGATTTCAGCTAAATCATATTCACCTGTTTTTAAATAAGCCATGCCCTTAAGTTTAAACATTTCACACTTTACAGAATTAATATCATCAACTGACTCTATTTTCATCGCTTGCTCAATGATTTTAAGAGCTTTGCCGGGACAACCGATATTTATTTCAATTTCGGCTTTTACTAACATGTATGAGATTTCTTGGCTTTTTGTTAACTCATAATCTATTCCTTTTATTTCTTCTATTCCTTCTATACCTTCTACAATTTCCAACGCTTTGTCATAATACTCCATTTGAATATAGTTAATACATGTATTAATAAGAAGAATAAGCATTGCCTTGTTGTTTCTCGTTTCTTCACAGAAAGAAATTCCTTTTAGACCCCATTCATTTGATAATTTAAATTGTCCCATCAGACAATAAACATTTGTCAGTCCATTGCAGGCATACGCTATTTCATATTTATTATTAAGCTTATCAAAAAGCTCATAAGAAATCATAAAGCTTTCTGCTGCATTTTCATATTCAGAATTATCAAGATAATACCAGCCTATAAAATAGTAGCCCCAAGCTTCAGATCTAAACAGCCGATTTTCCATTGAAAATTCTAACAGCCTTTCGATATTTTTTTTATTCTGCTTTGTATTGCTTATGTTTTTGGAAATTAAATCTTTTATGCATTCAATGTTATCTTCGCTTTCAATTAGTTTATTTAATTCTTTTTCAAACATACTCCCGTAACCCAATTTTATCCTCCTTGAGAATCATATGACATACTCCCACAGCTTGTAATAGTGGGGGCTTCTCGTTCGAGTAATATAATGATTGCAGCAATTTTGGAATGTTAGTTAGAAATATAATATATTGAATGTAAGAAATTGTCAAATGCTTATTACAAGAACTGTAAAATAAAAAACCTTGCAGACTTCGCAAGGTTTTTTGATTTAATTATTAGTCAGCCAATCTTGCTTTTGCTTCATAACTTGCTATATACTCTTTCAATTCTCGTTTTGACTTCTTAAGCTTCATTTTATGTGTATATTCAGGTGATGCAGGGTCTTCGTCCATGGTCATTATTGAGAATCCTGTGAAACCGTAAATAACAGATATTACAGGGCTAAGCAAGTTGAAGAATGCAAATGGTGCATATGCAAATGTTGATACTCCCAAGAATTCTGCCATGGTGGCACCGCATGTATTCCAGGGAACAAGTGCTGAAGTTACCGTACCTGAATCCTCAAGGGCACGTGACAGGTTTCTTGGTGCCAATCCTCTTTTAGCGTAAGCATCCTTAAACATTTTACCCGGTAAAGCAATTCCCAAGTATTGGTCTGCACAAAGCACATTTACAAACAAACAGGATAATACTGTAACCAAAATCAATGAGCCTGTACTCTTTGCAAGTCCCAGCATCTTGTTTGCTATAGCTGCCATCATGCCTGTTGATTCAAGGACACCACCAAAGGTCAAAGCACACATAATGAGTGATATAGTCCACATCATTGAGTCCATACCGCCTCCTGTTAACAATTCATCAACCATAGCATGACCTGATTCAGCAGCCACTCCATAATGAATAGCATCAACAATACTTCCTAAATCTCCTGCGCCCTGGAAAAACATGCAGAATGCTCCCATTAAAACTCCTAATAGAAGTCCCGGGATTGCCGGCACTTTCATTGCAACAGCGCCGATTGTAATAACAGGAACCAGTAAGAATAAGGGGTTAATATAATAAATACTTTCAATTGCTGTTAATATGCCGTTAATTTCTGATGCGTCAATTGCTTTGCCTCTGTACTGCAAACCTAATATTATATATATAATTGCTGCAATACCGTAGGAAAGACCTGTTGTATAGAACATATGTCTGATGTGGTCAAACAATTTAGCGCCTGCCATTGCCGGAGCTAAGTTTGTTGTGTCTGACAATGGCGACATCTTGTCACCGAAATATGCTCCGGAAACTATACATCCTGCGGCTAAAGCCGGTGAAATTCCGAGTCCTTGTGCTATACCGATAAGTGCAACTCCAACTGTACCGGCAGTAGTCCATGAACTTCCTGTAGCCAATGCCACAACACTACACAATAACATGGCAGTAATTAAGAAGAAAGTAGGTGATATTATCTGCAATCCATAGTAAATCAGTGAAGGTACAATACCGCCGCCAATCCATGTTCCAATAAGCATTCCGATTATGGCAAGTATTAAAATTGCCTGCATAACGCTGCCTATTGAGTCAATAATACCTTTTTCAATTTCTTCCCAAGTATAGCCTAAACCAAAAACAGCTATCAACGATCCTACCGCTGCTCCTACTAAAATAGGAATATGCGGGTCTGCTCCCAAAGCTATTATGGCATATGCCAGTACGCCAACGAGAACAATTACCGGGATAAGCGAAATTCCCAATGTTGCTTCTTTCTTTTCTCTTGGAACCTTACTCATTATTCTCCTCCATGATTTGTTCGTACATAATCTCAGGACAATTAATGCTAATCCATATAATAGTCCAACCCATACCAATAATAAACGTTATCCTGAATATATGTGCGATTATTTTTTTAAACGTAACCTTACTTTACCCAATAAGTAAGGAAGACGTTTGTTGCCGTAATTCTACCATAAGTTTAAAGCTTTGTAAACACCATTTTTTTTAAGTTGTGTCCCTCTTTCTTAAAATATATTATTTTTATATTCAATGTACAGTGACCTTATTTCAGACATTTTTTCATTCATTTGTATTTGTAAATCAGAAGCAATATCATAATCTCCTTGAGAAACTGCAGTTTTAATTTTAGTAAATATACACTTTTTAGTCATGCTGTCCTTCATTAATTTGGTTTTTAAATAAACAATTTTCTCCCAATTTACTACATCTAAATCTGTAGCGTGGTCTTGTTCGCTATGGAGTTTCACAAATGTTTTTAACAACATGATATTATCATGTATTATTCTTCCTTCAAGCTCATTTTTCCACTTTTCCGTGGTTGATACTCTAAAGGAATTAATAATTTCATCCGTAAAAACATCACCTTTTTTTAAAATCTGCTGTTTAATCTCATTAGAAGCAAATGCATTAATATTCTCCCATACAGTTGTTGGAGCCTTCCCGTAGAGTTTATCTCTTTCTTCCTGTGAATAATACTCAAATACATCATTTTCACTTCTGTACTCTCTGAATTTTTCAAGGTAGACTGCATCCTCACCATATTTTTTTGATATTTCGTTTTCTAACATTTTACAGTCCATTCCTGCATCTGTTACTGATACGATACCATCTAACATAGCCTGAATACCTGCAGCTATAACAAGGTAGGTATTTGAATATGGATTTGGTGACCTTAATTCAAACCTTAAAGAATTTTTATTATCAATATTTCTAATAACGCCAATGAGAACCGACCTATTTCTCGAAGGTTCATCCTTTGTACCCCCTAAGGAAGTTACAGTGCACACAGGTGCTTCAAATCCGGGTTTAAGCCTGTTAAAGGCATCATTGGTAGCAGACACTATGGGATTTATAACTTCATAATTCTTTAATATACCCATAAGTGCCCCGTAGCCTATTTCACTTAAATAATCCTTTTTCATGTCGTAAGGAGAAAATATGTTTACTTTTTTATTATCTTTAAGCCTTACAGCTGCTCCTAAGTGCGTATGCTCTCCGTTACCTGCAACACCCTCTATGGGTTTGGCTTTGAATAAAACTTCCAATCCGTGATACCTAAATTGATCTTCAATCAATTCTTTTACGAAAATTTCATTATCAGCTACCTGTATGGGATTTGAAAATCGCCAATCAATTTCCAATTGCTCCATTACATGGGTTATTCTTCCCTTTGCATCTATTTTATTGGTAATTCCTCCGACTTCCTTATGTGCCATTTCCGGTTTTAAATCATAGCATTCCAGCAAGCGCATTATCTTTTCCAAAACTGTCCTGACAGTTCCCATGGTTCTTTTCCAATATTGTTCCTTTAACACCTGGGATGCATGAAGCTCTTCAAAATCAGCACTTTGCTCCGGTGTTTTCACCCACATTTCCAATTCTGTGGCAGCAGTCAATAAGACCTCATCAATGTCTTCATATTTAAATCCTAAGGACTCTGTAATATGAGGATGTTTTTTTAAAACATTTTTAATATCATTTATAAAGTGAGTTTCAGCTCTTTTTAGAATTGATCTGGAACAAACTAATTTGTCTTTGTGAATAATAAAAGAAGGAATTTTTAAAGTACCGACAGGAAGACCATTTTCATCATTATAATATTCATAATTATAATCAACAAACCATGTGCAATCTGCGTCCGGCAGCAAATCAACCCTTGCATCGCTTAAATCAGCTATGCCCTGCAGTTCAACGCTGGAGCCATCAGTCTGTATGCCATATTTAAGCATTTCTTCCATATCTTTTATAAATAATTTAACAGGTATTTTTTCGTCTGTTCCGTTTCCACCTATATCTACACCCATTAAGGACACGAATTGTATTTCATGGTGCTCTCCTAAAATTTTAGTAAGACTTTGAACATCGTGATATTCAGGTTTTATTGTATAAATCATTTTGCTCATATATTACCTCCTTTACTATATTGTTATTGTTATGAATGAGCCGTTAATATCTATCCTTTGCATATATCTATAAGCTCGGAGGGTTCAAATATTAAATAATCCGGTTCATGTTTTTTAAGACTCTCAACGGTATTATAACCCCATCCTACTGAAGCTATATCCATTTTTGCATTTCTTGCAGCAGTTATATCTCTTATTTCATCTCCCACATAAAGAAACTCATCTATGTTTATTTTTGCTTTTTTTACTATTTTCTTCATTTTTGATTCCTTGCCAAACATTCCAGCACTGACAATAATATCAAAAATATCAACATCATGTGCTTCTAAAAAAAGCTTAACATTAGTTTTAGAATTAGTGGTAATTATCGCCGTTTTTATACCCATTTTCTTAAGATTGCCTATGATGTGAAAAATATCAGGCTTGCAAAGACTTATATTCTTAATATCTTGAGTTAATAGGTTTTTCCCTTTCTTTAACAGAAAAGGCAGGTACCTCTTTTTCAATTCAATATATGCTATAACTTCCTTAGCATGCATCTTTTTTAGACGACCTAATTCATCCATGGTAATATTTCTTAAATTGTATTTTTCTGCTAATTTTTGATATATAACGAAATTTGCTTCTTCTGTATCAGCTAAAGTTCCATCAAAATCAAAAATTACGTATTTATATTTCACCGACATACATCCTTAATAAAAAATAATTTTATTTATTACTATATTATATTTTTTTTAATCAGTCAATTTAAAGTTGAAAAAACTCCTTGTGGAGTTTTTTTACAATGATTTAATTATCTTCCCACAGCCTTCTCTTATAAAGGTCATGTACTGCTCCTCTTTAATTAGGCTGGTTATTACATCATCAGGCACTGTTTCATTTAAATATTCCAATATTTTTTTCTTGGAGCTATCTATATCGACTACATCAAGTATTTTAGCGTCAACAGACTTTATATCTTCGATATATTTTTCGTAAAAACTGCCAATTGCTTTTTTGTTATAATAATTTAAAAGATTTTTAACTGCATAGTTCAATTCTTCACTGTTTAAATTCAGCTTATTATGAATTTTCAGCTTGCTCGCATTAAATTTGTAATACTCATCAAGCCACAGATGGCAATAATAACCTAAAACTATTGAGCTTTCTTTTAAACTCATGGTTTCAAAATCAAATTTTTCATAAAACTCTCTTACATCTAAATTCCCGTCTTCATCAACATTATGCAGCTCTTCTAGCTGGTCATCATTTAATGTACTTGGTGAAATTATTCCGATTATAAAATTTGGTATGTCTATTTCATCCTGACTTTCTATGAATATTTTCCCAAAGTGCATTATGGTACTAATAGGCGGCATGTGTAGTTTGTACTCCTTTTCCTAATTGGGGACATTCCTCGCTCCCGCAAAGACTCAAAAAACCGGGGACATTCCTCGTGCCCGCAGAGACTACCCCTATGCTAGAGGTGTGTCCCCATACCTCTGTCGGTGTGTCCCCATACCTCTTTCGGTGTGTCCCTCTACCAATTTATTATATCAAACATAGCCCAAGATGTACAGTATTAAGTTAATGAAACTTGCGGCGGGTCTGTGGTTTCACCTGTTTTAGGATTGACAAACGCAAGCCAGTATCCGCTCTCCCCTTTATTATCTTTATTTGCGTAAGACCAATTCTTGAATCCGGTAACACCTTTATAAGGTTGTTCTTCTTTTGTAAATTCTCCCGGTACTGCATATATAAACCTTTCAATCTCGTCTTTTTCCTTGTAGATACCAAAAATATAATGCCCGTATTTTTTCATGAGACTTGCGCAGGTAGTCACACGATTAGACATGGGATACGGATAATATGAGCTTATTATTTGATTATAATAGGGCAATATTCCATTTTTAATTCCCATTTCATCATAAGGTATATACCACCAATTAAAATTTTTTAAACTAACTGACAATGGTTCAACTTCTTTAAATTCTTTCAATGTTCTATATAGTTTCTCATCAAATCTATTTCTGAAGCTTTTATTTGCAATATCATCCTTTTTACTTAATTTTTCGGTAATCTCATCGGTTTCTTCATTATCTTCTTTTATTGTTTCTTTAACCCTTATTGTTTTTACCGGCTCTTGTACTGCTTTTTCTGCATTTACTGTTTCTTCCTTTATTTCATCGTCCGGTTTATTTTCTGATGCTTTTGTCATTCCCTTCTCTTTTATTGCCCTTACCTCTCGTAAACCTTTTGCCTCGATTATTTCTTTTGGCTCAATTACTTCCCTTGTACCTTTTATATTTATCTGCTCTTTTTCTTGAGTCTTAATATTTGACTCTTGGAATTTTTGTTTCTTATCTGCAAAAATATCCTTTTCCTGAACATTAACATCTTCTTCTAACTTTCTTACGATGTCTAAGCTTGATGTGCTGAATAAGCTTGAATACAAAATAATTTTTCCATCCTTTACCACCGCACATACGTTGTAATCCTCAATTGCATTGCTGTTTTCAAAGGTGAGCATCTTTTTAATTATTCCTTTTTTATTGTTAATATCTCCTAACTTGATTTTGTTTAGTTTATCCTTATATAAATAAACTTCACTTGTTGATTTTGCATCACCTAAATTTTCAGCAGCTACAATCATGTTTCCTCTGTTCCCTCTCATGTCCAGGCGTACATAGCCCTTAGACTTGTCTTTTTTATTTACCGGTTCAAAAAATTTCAGCACTCTATAATTTTTATTGTTCATAAAAACCTCCCTACAATTCCTGTTATTTATTTATATGCTGATTTTTTTGTATAATTACAGTTTTATGGCAAGCATTAATCACAACAACTTAGCAATATCATATAAATTACTTACTACAAGCCAATTTTGAGGAAAATATCTCATAATATTCCAATACCCCACGCCTTCAAATCCATATTCGCTGTATAGCCCCAATTTTGCCATGATACTTCTTGCATCTTCAAACCAAACCCTGTGTTGCCTTCCTTGTTCATCATAATATATAAAGAAGGGAGCTTGTGACACTTCATCATACTGAATGTATGCTCCAACCTCAGCTGCCAACTGAACTGCTTCCACATTAGAAACAGAATCTGCTCTTGATACACCTTGAACATATGGCAATATGAAATCATAACCATAGTTAGGAATACCCATGTAGATATCATCCCTTGGTATTTCAGTCACTGCATAATCCAAAACTTCCCTTACTCTGTCGGCGGGAGCAACAGCCATGGGAGGTCCGTAAGTATAACCCCATTCATAAGTCATGAGAAGCACCTTATCTGAAGCTTCGCCGATTCTCGGATAATTATGAGCTTCATAAAGAAGCCCCGGCTGATCTGCAGATGTTTTTGGAGCAAGTGCAGTAAATAATATAAACCCTTCAGGACTTATCCTGTCATGAACATTTTGTATAAAATTAATAAATGCTTCTTCATCTTCCGGCAATACGTATTCAAAATCTATGTCTAATCCGTAATAA
>Ga0172382_10007943_pt1 | contig 14933 bp, 13 predicted proteins | sample Leawel138RmetaG_FD_122245 | JGI IMG/M metagenome (GOLD analysis project Ga0172382, IMG submission 122245) | Leachate microbial communities from a municipal landfill in Southern Ontario, Canada - Leachate well 138R metaG | ecosystem: Engineered > Solid waste > Landfill > Unclassified | place...
ATGTTAAAATATTTATTTTTTTAAAAAAAATACTCATCTTTATTGAAAATTAAATGCATTTATAACTAAAATACTTATAGCATAGGCACTAACTATTATAACGAGACCTAAAATAGATTCTACTATTATCTTTTTTGCTTTTTCAACCTGTTGATCATTACCAGAAGCTGTCATCCATAAAATACCTCCATAAACCATTAGAACCATAAAAATAACACCTAAAAAGGACAATAAATATTGAATAATAATACCTATAGAAGAGGCTATCCCTTCACCACTAGAAAAAAGTTTTTGTTCTGAGTGTCCTGTTTTTTCAGCAAAAGAATTTAAGCCACTATTATCAGAAAAAGAATATGCCATAGAAAAACATACCGGGGTTAAGAGTAAAAAGGCTGAAATAAGTATTTTTTTAAAAACCATATATTTATAATTATATTCCTGATCCACCAGAAGAATTTTCATCCTCCGACTCTGGTATTATAACCTCCTCACTCTCTATTGGAGAGCTAACTTTTTCTCCTAAGAACTGAACCAAAGCAAAAGAAGCAAAGACCATAACAAGACCAGCAAAGGCCCAAACTATTATTTTCCTAGACTTCTCAACCTGCTGATCATTACCAGAAGCTGTCATCCATAAAATACCAGCATAAATTAGAAGCAATAAGAAAAGTAAGCCGACAAAGGATAAAACAACTCCGACAATAGAGCCTAACTGATTTTGCAAATATTCACTGCTAGCTTGACGATTTTTTAAAATAGACAAACTCCCCTGGCTCATAGATGTGTCTAATCCGTAGTTGGTGCCCTTGTTGGCAAGACAATAAAAAGGCAAAGAGCCTAAGAATAAAACTGTTAAAACTAATAATATTTTTTTCATAATAAAGAATTAAGAAGAAAAAACACCACCAACAAAAGTTGTTATGGCATAAGCCGCTAAAACTATAATTAAACCAATAATAGCTCTAAATATAAGATTTTTAGCTTTTTCAACTTGTTGATCATTGCCACGAGCTGTCATCCAAGAAAATCCAGCATAAACTATAAGGACCATAAAAATAACACCTATAAAAGAAAGAATTGCTCCTATCACTATCCCAATTCTGCTAGTTAAATAAGAGTCGGCACCCTCCCTAACATCTTCAACATTAAAAGCGCCCTGAAGGTCAGGTCTATTAACAACATCATCCAATCCCCAGCCCGAAGAAGTCGCCAAAACAGGAGAAATCTGGAATAAGAATAAAAATACAAATAATAAAGTTATAATTTTTTTCATATCATTCTTCTCAATACAAATATTTTTTATTTTTATATTGAGGAGAATGGTGCCTAATCTTACGAATAGGCAACCACTTTCCAAAATCGATTTTAGAAACTAGAAAATAGTTTGCTAAAATATTATTGAGTCTGAGCCCACAATTGATCAAGTACGAAAGTTGAGATACCCCAAGCAGCCATAATTATAACCAAACCGATAACCCCAGCTCCTAATAATTTTTTAGCTTCACTAACTTTATCTTCATTACCAGCAGCTGTCATCCATTTAAAACCACCAAGAAGAACTATAACTACAGCAATAATACCCAAAAGAGTTAAAACTGTATTTATAATACCAGCAGCTATTGTTCTAGGATCTCTATCTCCTAATTTTATTCCTTCTCCGTCACCTTCTGTACCATCTACAAATCCAGTTCCAAATACAGTCTCATAAGTTGGTTCAGCAGAAACAGGTGAAGAAATAGCAAACATAGGCAACACAAACAAAGAAACTAAAAATAAACCAATAATTTTTTTTCTCATAATTTCACCACCTTTCTAGTATTTAATTTTTACAAATAAATAATAACATATTTTTTTATAAAAAACAACTTTTAAAACAAAGAAGTGGCCTGCGCAGGTCACTTCTTTTTAGCTTACTTTGTTATTGTTTTTTAAGCAGGACTCCGTAGTGGTACCCCCCCGCATCAAAGGCTTCCTTTTTTTTAAAATTTATCTTTTCAGCAATAATCAAAAGATCTTCTTTTTTAACCTTAAGACTCTGAGAAAGATTAAAGGGAGAGTCAATCTCGTTCCATTCTACAACCAAAAGTAAACCATTTTTTTTCAACATTCTATAAGACTCTCTTAGTATGTCCTCTACTTTTTCTGATTGATACAGAACATTAACAAGCAAGGCTACATCTAAGCTTTCGTTTTTTATCTTAGTCGCATTAAACACCTCCAAATCAGTCCATATTGTTTCGACTTGGCTTAAGTTGTCTATTTTAGCTCTTCTCTTGATAGCCTCTAAATTATCCTTAAGAACATCAACGGCATAAACTTTGCCACTCTTTCCAACTCTTTTAGCTATAGGGAAGGTAAAATAACCAAAAACTCCGCAACCCAAATCAGCAACAAAATCGCCCTGTTTTAATTCTAATTTTTCGATTAATAAATTTATATTTAATAAATTGTTTTTAGTTAAAGCCATATTTTTTATTTTAATTTTCTACTAAAATTTCCTTACTTATAATATTTTCCTTACTATACTTCTTTTTTGCTGAAACTGTTATAAAATTAATACCCGAGTTTAAAAATACTTTTTCGGAGAAATTACCATCAGAATCAACCATAATAAGACTACCATTAATAAAAACTTCGCTTTCTGGACTGGTCTTGCCGTCTATTGAAAATTCTAAGCTATTAACTATTGCACTATTTTCAAAACTAAAAACATCTAAAGGTGGTGCAGAAAAAATATTTTTTAAATAAAAATATAAATAAAAAAAACAAACAACAACTAATAAAAATATTAATAAATTTTTCAAAACTCTTGGAACTGAAACAAAATTTTTCCAAGAAACAATTTTATTAAAAAAAATATTTTTTTCAAATCTATGCTCTCTGTCCTGCTCTTTAATAAAATCATTTAAAATATTTTTATGATTTATACCCAAAAAATCTATATATTTTTTAAAGAAAATTCTTGAATATATTCCTTTTGGCAACTGATCATAAGAACTTGACTCTATAGCTTTAAGATACTTTAAGCTAATATTAGTTTTCAAAGATACTTCTTCCATGTCCATACCTCTAGATTCTCTAAATTTTTTAACATATGGTCCAACGGATCCTTGATCTATTGATATCTCTTTTTTTGTAAAAGTTGAATTCATACTTCTAATTCAGGCCACCCCTCCCAGTAGCAGTTAGGGCATTCATCACAAACTGAACAATTAAATAGCTTAAAAAAACTATAGCCAAACCAATAACAGCATTTACTATTATTCCTTTAGCTTTTGAAACTTTATCACTGCTTCCAGCGGAAATTAAAAACATAATACCGCCATAAACAAAAAACAATAAAGCTAAAGAACCAACAACTCCTAAAATGATTTTAGTCACTCTAACACCAACTCTTAAAACATCATTTAATTCATAATCACCCATCGCATACTTTGTTACAACCTGCCCCATACCGTCTGTTGTTGTAGATGTTGTATCTATTAAACTAGCGCTAGTAGTTGAGGTTAGGCAAAAAACAAATAAAAACAGAGAGGATCCTATCAATATTTTTTTTAAAAAAATTTTTTTCATAGATATATTAATTAACAGTTTGTTGAATGCGATTTGAATATAAATTCATTATTTCCATTGTTTTATCTTCTGGGCTATTTAAAACGTCATTTATCATGTTTCCCAAAAAATTTTCAGCCAAAATGGGATTCTTTCCTCTATACCAACTTTTAGCGGTTAAAAGCTGATCAGCAAAAACTCCTGTCTCTAAATCTTCTCTTTGACTGGCTATAAGAGATCTTAATGCTGTTGGTTTTTTTGTTTTATTTAAATATGATTCAACGTTCTCGGCTTTTGTCATAAACTTAACAAAATCCCAAGCTTCGTTTTTGTATTTACTTTTTTTAGAAACTGTTTCAACCCAATAATTTGCCATGTTTGTTGGCACCGTAGCCCCTTCTATTTGCGGTAATGGTTCAATTAAAAAATTTAACTTGGGGGCCATTGTTTTAATTGTTGATAAATGATAAGAATATCCAAACATAATTGCTAACTTTCCAGAAGCAAACATGTTTATTGAATTATCCATATCGCCATTCCAACAATAAACCTCTTTAACTGGATTAGAAAAGTCTGAATAAAAGCGAAGAGCCATTAAGCCAGGATTGTATCCTTGGCTTTTAAAAACCTCTGGAATAGTTTGAAACAAAACTTGACCATTTTCATTCATCATAGTTGCACCGTTTTGCATCATTAAAACTGCCAATATGTCACTGTATCTTTCTATGTTTTGACTTTCTCCTAAGGCTACACCTGATTGTAATATATTTCCCCTTAAATCTTGCTTGGTTAATTTTTTAACTGTTTGCTGAAAATCTCTATTCCAATGTCTTGGTATTTCCGTAACTCCAGCCTGATCAAACAAGTCTTGATTGTAATACATTGCCAAAGTGTCAACTGACAATGGCAAACCATAAACCTTTTCATTTATAACAACATCTGAATAAACAACATCAACAAAAGATTGTCTAATATCTCTCAATGTTGGGGATTTGTTAACTATTTTTTGTGGAATTACTTCGGTTTTGATTGTCCCCTGAGAAACAGGTATGACCATATTAGTCTCAAGTGGCATTGCCTCTATTTTACTTTCATACTTCCTTACCCAACTGTTATGTATAGAAAAAATATCTGGGCCCCTATCCTCGGCTAAAGCTTGTAATAGAGCATCTTCATATTCTTCGTATCTCAACTTTCTATAATTTATCTTTATATATGGATGATTGGCATTGTATTTTGCAATAATTTCAGCAAAATCATCATTACCATCAAAAACTCTCCAATAATTAAGTGTTACTGGTTCAACAGCCTCTTGCATTGTCTGTTTTCTACAAGAAGCTCCGGATGTTAACAAAAAAGAAAAAATCAAAAACAACGGAAATATTTTTTTTCTCATATATATTTTTTACTTTTATTAATCTATTATTATTATAGCAAATTTTTAAAAAAATAAAAACAATAGGGGGTTTAAAGCCCCCTAAAAAACCAATTTATCCTTTTAACCGTTATACTCATCTAATTTTATGCTCAGTAACCTACTAACACCATCATCACCCATAGTAACCCCATACAGGATATTAGCCTTTTTCATTGTAGCTCTATTGTGAGTAATAGCAATAAATTGAGTTTTGTCAGACAAATCATCTAAAATCTTAGCTAATCTTTCAGAGTTAGCTTCATCTAAGGCTGCGTCAACCTCATCTAGGACAACAAAAGGTGCTGGATTAGCGCTAATAATGGCACAAATAAGGGCTATAGATGTCAAAGCTCTTTCTCCTCCAGAAAGCATATTTATTGAAGATATCTTCTTGCCCGGGGGGATTGCCAGAACATCAACTCCCGACAAACCAATCGCATTATATTTTTTAAGATATTTTATCTTCTTTAAAACGTTATTTTTTTGTTCATCTTTGTCGCTTAAATCAGAATTTTCATCTCCCTTCAAAGTGTCGGACAGCGAATCTTCTTTTATTGGGAAAATTTTAGCGTTACCTCCATTAAACAATATTTTAAAATATTCATTAAACTTTTCTGAAATAAGTTTAAATTCTGAATCAAACCTATCTTTAATTAAAGTATCTAGCTCAATAATAACCTTTTCTAAAGATTTTATTGTTTTGTTTAAATCAGTTGTTTGGTCAAATAGAAAGTCATACCTTTTTTTAGTCTCAATATATTCTCTCTCCACTTCCGGGTCAATACCACCAATTAACTCTAAATTATTTTTTATTTTATTTATTTCAGACCTTAAAACGTCTATGTTGATATTATCGTCTTCTGTTTTATAATTCTTAATCTTTTCTATATCAATATCCTCATCTGTAATATTGTTTTCCAATTCTTCAATTCTTGTTTCTTCTCTGGCTAATTCAATTTTTGCAGAATTAAGATTATTATATATGCCGTTAATAATATTCTCCTTTTCGTGAATTTCTCTTTGCAAATTTAAAGAGTACTGTCTTCTGTTTTCTTGCTCTTTGTTAAAATTAGAAACCTTAACTTCTATATCATCTAAAATAGCTTTTTTGTCATTCAATTCTTTTAATAAAAAATTCTTTTCTTCTGTTATTAACTCTAAAAAAACATTAATCTCTTTTTTTGTTTTTATATTTTCTCTTATCTCCTCCTCTAAGCTCTCTAGCTTCGCTTGATTTTTAGCATCACTTGATCTAAGTAGGTTTATTTCAGCCTCTTTTCTGTTTATACTTTCTTGCAACTGTCTTATTTGTCTTTCTATAGAAAACTTTTCTTCCTTTACATTGTTTATTAAATTTCTTAAATCCTCAATATCTTTTTTAAAAGAAAAAGATCTTGAACTTATTAAATCTAAATCCTTTTCTAGTTTTATTTTTTTGTCTTTTACTTCTTCTAGGTCTTCCTCTTTTTCACTAGAAGCTATCTTAGTTTTAACATCGCTAATATCTTTGACAGTTTTATCTATTAAAGACTCTAGTTGTACTTTTTTGTTTTTTGCGATGTTTATCTCAAGCCTCAAATCTGACAAACCAGATAAAGAGCTGTCTCTTTTACCTTTAAACTCTGAAATTTGTGAACCTATTTTTTCAATTGCGTTATCAAATTTTTGGCCAGAAACAAAATTAATTAAGTCGCCCAAACTACCCTTAATATCCGTTATCACTTTTTTAAAAAACGAAACATCAGAAACACTTTCTGTTTCTTTTATTTTTTTTAAGATATTTTCTAGGTCTGTGTTTATTTTTTTTATATTGCTAGGACTATATTCATTGTGGACCCTTCTCAATTCACTTTCTAATTCCTGTATTTTATTAAAAAGACTTTTTTCTACCTCTATCTCTTTTTCTAGCTTGGAAGTTTTATTCATTATATCTATATCCAACAAACCTAAATCCTCTTTATTTTTTTCTAAAGAATCTCTTAATTCTGATTCTCTGGAGAACAAAAAAGATATATCAAAGTTTCCACTTTTTTCAAGCTTAAGCTCTAAAAAGGTTTCAACCTTCATTAGCTCTTTAGATTTTTCTCTTCTTTCTTCTTCTACTTTGCTAAGTTGTAATTCTTTTTCTCTTAACTGATTAAAATTGCCGTCCAAAGAGGGTAGATTTGAGAAATCTTCTTTTAGTTTGATCAAATTACTCTCTTCTGTTTTTTTATCCTCTATTAATATGTCAATCTCTCCGCCACTTTTACTTTGAGACTTTAACTGCTCCCAGTCTGATATTAAAGAATTTTGTCTCTCTAGGTCTCTTATATATTCTTTTAACTCCGATAGCTTTGTTTGTAGTTTTAAAAAGTCATCGCTTACAGATGATTCTTCATTTATCTTTTCTGCTTCACTCTTTTTACTATCTAAAATATTTTTTATAGTCTCCTTTTCATTGTCTAGTTCTTGTATTTTTTTATTAAAACCTTGAAGTCTACCATTAATATCTTTCCACAAAAAACCAAAATAATTCAACTGATTTTTTTCTAACTCTTCTTCTAAAAACTTTCTTTTTTTCAACCTACCCAACTGTCTTGTTAAGCTACCCAGTCTAGGCTCAATTTCTTTCAAAAGCATTTCCACTTGGTTTAAGTTTTCTTGACTACCCTCTAGCTTATTTAAAGATATGTCTCTTTTTATTTGATGCTGTTTAACCCCAGTAGCTTCATCAAAAAAAGATTTTCTTTCGGCTGGACTTGTGTTTAAAAAATTTTCAACCATACCCTGACCAATAACACTATATGTTTTTTGACCAAAATTGGCTTTAGCTAAAAATATTTGAACATCACTTAATCTAACTTTATTGCCGTTAATAAGATACTCACTATGACCGTCACGATAGACTCTTCTACTTAGAACAATTTCTGGTAACATCAACAAAGCATCAATACTGTCTATTTCTCTCTTGTCTATTTCGGCGCTAACGCTATCTTCTTTCAGAGAATAAATCTCTCTGCTTTTAAAATTTGTATCCTGATTATTTAAATACAAAGAAACCTCGGCAAAATTTAAGCGAGCTTTTTTGTCAGAACCTATAAAGATAACGTCATCACTTTTTTTACTTCTAAGAAGTTTTGAGCTTTGCTCTCCCAATACCCACCTTATAGCATCAGCTATATTTGACTTACCGGAGCCATTTGGACCAACAACAGAAGTTATCCCTCTTTTCTTGTCATTTATCATTCCAGAGAAAAGAAGCTTATTCTTATTAGCGAAAGACTTAAATCCTTGTATTTCTAGCTTTTCTAAATACATAAAAAAATTCAGGAAAATTAATTAACACTCTTTATTATAAAACTTTTAATCGCTAAAATCAAATAAAAATAAAAACGCCTTAAATTAAGGGCGTTTTTATTTTTATAAGAAACTATTTTTTCTTTGCAACCTTCTTTACAGCCTTCTTTACAGCTGGTTTTTTAGCAGCAACTTTTTTTACAGCCTTCTTTACAGCTGGTTTTTTAGCAGCAACTTTTTTTGCAACTTTTTTTACAGCCTTCTTTACAGCTGGTTTTTTAGCAGCAACTTTTTTTGCAACTTTCTTCACAGCTTTTTTAACAGCTGATTTCTTAGCAGCAACTTTTTTCATATCATTTAAAAAGTTAAATGTTTTTAAAAGTAGGAACCGACCAATTCCTATATAAACTTAATTTAAGTATAACATAAAAAAAAATAAAAAAATATACTTTTATAAAAGTTTTAGTCTTGCCTTTGGTTTTAAAATTATAATAACAAAAAAATCCAGCTTTTAACTTTAAAGCTTTGTCAGCTGGAAAAAAATTTTAACACTTATTTTAAACAAGTATTAAATTAAAAAATCTTATTAACCACTCCTGATTAATATTAACCAATAGAAACAATATCCGCAGATACTTTTATACTTATCACAACAAACAATCTCTTATAGTTTTTTAAAACAAAAATCTGATCTACATGTCTTCCAAAAAAATTTCACAATTTAACTCTAAGCAAAACTTTTAATTTTTTTACATCAAGAACTAATACTAAAATTATTTTCTTTGCAAAGTTTAAAAAGTTATTAACACTTTTATTTTAAAAATAAATATTTAGTTTGTCCTAAGAGTTTTTTTTATTTCTTCTTCTAAAAAATTTAAAGATTTCCATAGTCCATAAAATAGATGAAGCTATTAAGAATAGATAAAACCATTCAACAAGAGGAACTGGCTCTGTGTGTAAAGCTCTTTGTAAAAATGGATTGTAAGTTGCAAAAATATGCAAAGCTTGTGCGGCTATAATTCCAAAAAAAACAACTAGATTTTTCTTAATTGATATTTTAAATGTAGAAACAATTTCTGACCTACAATTAAGTACATGGAAGTTTTGAAAAAGAACCATAAGCATTAATAAAAAATTTCTTGCATGAGACTCTTCCCATCCTAAATAATCTAACAAATAAATCCAAACCCCGAAACTAACTAGACCCATAGCAGCACCCGAAACCAGGGTTTCTGTTGTCATTAATTTGTTGAATATGCCTTCTTTTGGTGATCTAGGTGGTTTTTTCATAGCGCCATCTTCACCAGCCTCAAAAGACAATGCCATGTCTTGTATTCCGTCTGTGACTATATTAAGCCATAAAAGTTGAGCGGCAAAAAATGGAAGTGGGAAGCCAAATATTATTGCTAATAAAAAAATGAGGATCTCGGCTGCTCCGCTGGAAATTAAAAAATAAACAACTTTTCTAACGTTATCATAGGCAAACCTACCCTCTTCAACTCCGTTAACTATAGATGAGAAGTTATCATCAGCAACTATCATGGTCGAGGTTTCTTTGGCAACATCTGTACCACTGCCCATGGCAACCCCTATATTGGCCTGCCTAAGTGCTGGTGCATCATTAACTCCATCACCAGTAACAGCAACAAAATGCCCTCTCTTCATTAAAGCTTTCACTATCTTTAGTTTTTGCAAGGGAGAAACGCCAGCAAAGACACTTGTGTTTGACACTAAGTCTAAAAACTCTGGACTTATTTCTTTTTCTTCTGAACCTAAATTGTCACCACTTACAACATCCTTGTCCGAATATGCTATACCAAGCTCTTTTGCAATAAACAAAGCTGTGGCTGGATGATCACCTGTTATCATTACAACCTTTATTCCAGCCTTCTTACATTTTTCAACAGCATCCTTAGAATCTTTTCTTAAAGGATCAATGAAGCAAACCAGCGAAAGAAAATTTAAATCTTTTATTTTTTTATCGCTAAATTTATCAATATTAAAATCTTGAGAGTTAATAATTCCATATGCTACAGCTAAAACCCTATAACCTTGAGAAGCTAAAAATTCTCCCTCCTTCTTTATTTTATTTTTATCTATTTCAAGAGGGTTATCAATAGTTCCAATTTTTGAACAAAAATCTAAAACTCTAGCAACTGAGCCTTTAACAGCTATTTTTATTTGATCAGATTTCTTATCTTTGTAGATTTTGGCTGAATATCTTTTTTCTGATTCATAAGGGACATCTAGTATATGTTCAACAGAGTTATTTATGTCATCAATCAAGAAACCTCCTTTATAGGCCATGGCTAAAAAGGCAACATCCATAGCGTCACCATGATTGTGCCAAACCTTTTTAGACCTCCAAAGTTTAGCTTCGTTTGTCAATACTGAGTTTTTAATTAATTCAAGTTTAACCTCTTCGTCGTTTTTGTCTAATTTTTCAACTTCCGTAAAAGAGCCAACCCCGTTATAGCCCTCACCACTTATTTCAATTTTTTTTCCGCTAGATAAATAAATCAACTTAGCTGTTTGCTGGTTAACTGTTAAGGTTCCCGTTTTGTCACTAGCTATCATAGTACAACTTCCCAAACCTTCAACGGCGGTTAGTTTTCTAACAACAACATTTCTTTTTGACATTCTAACCGTAGCTACGGACAAAGCAATCGTAAGAGCAACTGGTAGGCCCTCTGGTATAGAAGAAACTGCTAAAGCAACAACTAAAAAGAAAACTTCTTGAGGAATCATTCCTTTAGATATCGCAATAAAAGCTAAAACGAGACACAAAAACAAAATTGCAATAGATATTTTTTTCGTAAAACTTTCCATTCTAATAATAAGTGGAGGTTTTGTTTTTTGTGAAGAAGAGATTATGTCTGCTATTTGTCCAACCTCTGTATTTAGACCTATTTCAACAACAACACCCCAAGCTCTACCAGAGGTAACTGAAGCTCCAGCAAAAACCATATTTAATCTTTTGTTGATAGATGTTTCTTTTTTTAATTTTTCTATATTTTTTTCAACAGCTTCAGACTCTCCAGTTAGAAAGGCCTCATCTACCCTAAGGTTTTTAGAATTAAAAAGTCTTAGATCGGCCGGAACCTTATCTCCTGATTCAAGAAAAACAACATCTCCTATAACCAAATCTTCAGCATCAATAGTTTTTTCTACCCCATGTCTTTTAACTCTTGCCTTTATCTTTAAAAAGTTCTGTAAAGCTGCTGCGCTTTTCTCTGCCTTGTTCTCTTGCCAGGCTCCAACTATAGAATTAAAAAATATTGCCCCAAAAATAAAGATGGCGTCTGAAAATCCATGACTATCATCTTTTATTGAAATAAAAATAGAAATGGCTCCAGCAATTATTAGGATATAAATTAACGGGTTTAAAAACTGTCTCAAAAAAATAATAAAAACATTTGGTGCCTTTTTACTTGGAAGCTTATTAAGTCCAAACTCTTTTTGCCTATCAAAAACTTCATTAGAATTAAGGCCGTTTTCTGAAGATTTTAATTCTTTAAAAACATCTTTTATGTCTAATAAGTGCCAATCAATTTTTTTATCCATTTTTTTCTAAATTATTAATTTTAAGCCTCACTGACAAAATAATTTTCTTGAATATATTGCTGCAACATTCTTTCTGTGTTAAAAAAAGAGGCATTAATAGCAATAGTACTTATCATTGTCTCTCTCCACTTGTTTGGAGTGTTGTAATATCTTGGAAGTATTTTCTTTTCTAGAACATTGTAAAGACTCTCTGCATCTTTCTTGTTTAGATTTGCTATAACCTCATTACCCCTTCTTTCTCCTATTGCCCAACCAGTTTTATCTTTTAAATACCCCTCTATCCACCAGCCATCAAGAGTACTAAAATGAGGAACTCCATTGTGGGCTGCTTTCATTCCACTAGTGCCCGAAGCTTCGTTAGGTGGAAGTGGTGTATTTAACCAAACATCAACACCAGAAATCATTAATTTTGCTAAGTCCATATTATACCCCTCAAGAAAAACTATCTTAATATTTTTTTTGTATCTTTCTTTTATCTCTATTATATTCTTAATCATCTGCTTTCCGTCCTCATCATTTGGATGAGCCTTTCCCGCATATATTATTTGCATCTTTCCAACATTTTTATGTATTTTTAATAATCTATCTATATCGCTAAAAAGAAGGTTAGATCTTTTATACCCAGTAAACCTTCTAGCAAAGCCAATAGTAAATACACTTTTGCTTAGTCTTATCTTTTGCTCTTTACTTATATAGTCAAAAAGTTTTTTCTTGTTTTTTTGATGAGCTGACCAAACAACTGACAAAGGAATATTAAAAACATTTCTAAGTGACATATTAGAATTTCTCCAATTTGGTATATACTTATCATAAACAGACTTAAACTCATCAGATGTCCATGTTTCAGAATGAACTCCATTTGTTATTGCATGAATAGAAAACTCTGGAAACATTTTACTTGAAACCACTTGGTGACTTAAAGCTACGCCGTTTATGAAATTACTAAAATAAAGACCAAGCCTTGTCATGTTAAGTTCATTGCTCTTTATTAAACCTTTTAAATGAACAGGAATATCCTTTTGATATTTAAGAGCCAAATCTAAAGGAAATCTGTCATGACCAGCATCAACTGGAGTATGTGTTGTAAAAACACATTTTCTTCTTGTTTCTTCTATTTTCTTGTTGTCACTTTTTTCTTTAGAGCTTAAAAACATTTCAACAGCAGACAAGCTTCCATGCCCTTCGTTTATGTGAATCTTGGTAATATATTTATGACCCAAGGATTTTAAAATTTTTACCCCAGCCCTACCCAATACTATTTCTTGCATAAACCTATACTCCTGCCCAGAGCCGTAAAGCTTTCCTGTTAACTCTCTATATTCTTTTTTGTTTGTTTTTATGTTTGTATCTAAAAAATAAACAGGTACGGGATATTTTGATTTACTTTGTATGTAATAAACCCAAACACCAACAGAAACAAAATCGTCCCCTATCTTAATCTTTACAATATTTGAAAGTTTTTTTAATTTTGAAAAATTATAGTTACAATCCAAGTTTAGCTGTTCTCCCTCTTTACTTATTTTTTGTTTAAAATAACCTTTATCATTTAAAAGAGTTACGCCAAGCATAGGCAACCCTAGGTCAGCGGCTGATTTAAGTGTATCTCCTGCTAGAACGCCTAACCCTCCTGCATAGGTTTTAATATCATTGTTTATGGCTATTTCCATACTTAAATACGCAATTTTATACTTAGCAATTTTCGACATAGGTATTTTAAATAATTTATTAATATTTTCTAATAGACTTTAGCACATTTTTAAAGCCAAATCAAAAAAGAATCTTTGTTTATTTTTTTAAAAAAATCTGTTATCATAAAAACATGATGAGTAAAACAATAAGAAAAAGTCTGGGGGAGGAGGAAGAAATAAAAAAATACTTCTCCGTATGTGGACGATATATTAAATTGAGAGTTCTATCCTCCATGATAAAGTGGTTGGCAATTTTTGCTGCCATTATTTCTTTTTTAATACTAATAGATAGGGCTCAAATGTTCACCCTACCCAAAATACAATCTTTTGAGACCGGCAACTACATGGGAGAGGGCTTTACGGGCGAAGCAGCAGATTTTAGTTTTATAGAAAACTCTATAAGATCAATAAACTTAAATAGCCAAATACTAAGTAATGATATAATAACAATAATAAAAATCCTTGTGCTTATTTTTATTTTTATAATACTACCAACTATTATCGCATATAATGTTTGGTATATAAAAATATCAAACGAATTTGTGCTAACAGACAGAAGATTAATAATAAAAAGAGGTTGGTTAAATACAAACATCAAAACTATATACTACAATAGAATAACAGACATGAATATTGGTCAAACTTTATTGGAAAAAATAATTAAAATTGGGACTCTTTCAATTAGTACTGCTGGTAGTGATGGATACGAAGTCATTCTATGGCACATAAGGGATCCATATAAAATAAAGAAGATTCTGTACGAAGCAAAATTCAAATACGAAAAAGATAATCATAATAGAGAGGAAAAAGATGGGATGGATGAAGAATAAAATCAAAAACTCTGGCTTTCTACTAATAAACAAAGAGGAAGGACCAACATCTCACGACCTAATAAACAATCTTAGAAAAATTACTGACATTAAAAAGATTGGTCATGCTGGAACACTAGACCCTTTTGCCGAGGGTCTTTTGATTGTTGCTGTTGGGAGAGAAGCAACTAGAAAAATAGATAATTTTGTAAAGCTTAACAAAGAATATGAAGCTGTTGTTGTTTTAGGGCTAGAAACTGACAGTCTTGATAAAACTGGTAATATAACAAAAAGATATAATGGAGAAAAGGTAGAAAAAAAACACATTATAAACGCTCTAAAAAAAATAAAAAGAAGAAGAGAACAAACACCACCAATGTATAGTGCTAAAAAAATTAATGGCAAAAAGCTTTATGAACTAGCTAGAAAAAACATTGAAATAGAAAGAAGACCTCAAAAAATAAAAATACACTCCATCAAAACACTAAATTATCAATGGCCAATACTAAGCTTAAAAATTAAATGTTCAAGTGGAACATATATAAGAACAATAGCTAAAGATATAGGAGACGAATTAAAATGCGGCGCATATTTACATGAGCTAAAAAGAACCCAAATAGGTAG